>Ga0209210_1000044_pt1 | contig 168734 bp, 292 predicted proteins | sample RifGroA1_FD_183991 | JGI IMG/M metagenome (GOLD analysis project Ga0209210, IMG submission 183991) | Contaminated groundwater microbial communities from Rifle, Colorado, USA - Rifle Groundwater A1 (SPAdes) (version 2) | ecosystem: Environmental > Aquatic > Deep subsurface > Groundwater >... | reverse complement strand
ATTATGTACAAAGCTGCCTTGCGCGGCGTACCCGTCATATTCGTTGACCCAGCGTATACGAGTCAAGAATGTTGTAAGTGCGGGAAGATCCACAAACCAAAGGGTAAAAAGTACCTGTGTTCGAGATGCAATCACAAGGAGCATCGCGACGCAAACGCGGCATTTAACATTGGAAGACGCGGTGCCAAGGTAGTGAGTGGCACCCGTAGCGATATCCTCAGTGTGGTATCGTTGGGGCATATTGGTGGACCCTATGCTGGGAAGGAACGAGCGCTATGCGCGAGTTAGATAACCAGAATCCCGCCGTTAACGGCGGGAGCATCAAAGAATCGGACGCTGAGTTACCTTTAGCAAAGCGGGCGCTTTCTGTGCTCAACTCTACAAGGACACTGCGACGGCTGGAAAACGAACTGGCCAAGGTCCGCAAATCCTTAAATACGTGGGCTGAAGTATCTGCTTACCCTTTGCCAGATGTTGAAGAAACCACATGCTTTGGCAAGCCAGCACTGAAGATGGGCGATTCAGTGCCAGTAACTCGGATTCGTGGAGATGGCAGGGAGCAGATGGATCGGTTGGTTTCTAGCTGGCAACACAATCGCATGAAGGAACTCGGTTTCGGGCAATACGGGGAAAGGCCAGCCGATTATACAAATGATATCATTCTCCGTATTAAGAAAACTGAGGCTAGAATAGCTTCGGCCTATGCCGAATAGTTCGAGGATTGAAAAAACCGGAGACAGCTTGCTAGAAACTCAGCAGTATTTTTACGACACTCAGGTGCCTGGTACAGATTTCTTTGCCACCAGTTTCTGGGATAATCTTTGTGATGGCTTAACGGGTCAACGTTTCTTAATGTCTGGTCAATACAAGCTAGAGGGATTTCAAGTTGTGGCTTTACCGGATACTCCCATAGACATATTGGCTAATTTAGCTGAAGGTAAGTTTGTACTAAGTCTACCTGTGTCGGCTTGTTTGCAGAGTAGACCAGGCTCATTTAAGTTGTCTGGAGTAGAGATGAGACAGGTGTCCGCAAAAATAGAGAACACAGAGATTACATCGTCCGTGACCCTTATTATGAAAATAACCGAGAGCTATGATTGATCATTCTCATCCGCGGCCTAAATTACGAGACCGCGAAGTAGTTCTGTGCAAGGCTATCATGCACGGAACAATTGATGAGATTCATGAAGCCGTTTCGGCCTATATCTCGATTAGGGACTTCTACGAGGCACGTGGAGTAGCTGCAAACAGGCTCTCAGAGGCAGCGGATATTTTTGTGTGCTCAGCCGTTGGTAACAGTACAGAAGGCAAAAGATTAAAACAAGCATTGGAGACCTATCGCAAGACTATAGATACACAGAGCGGGCGACATACTTAAGCGAAACACTGGCTGGCCGTATTGTCCTTTCTCACAGCGGCGCTCGTTCTGATGACAAACCGACTGGAGGTGAGTTAGACCAGCTTCATCTGCGTAAGATTGACTTGGCGGACGAAATCTTAGTGTTGAACGTCGGAGGCTACCTTGGGGACAGTACGAAAAACGAAGTCGCTTATGCAAGACGTAATGGAAAGAAGGTTCGTTGGTTGGAGGGCACAGAGCCAGTATGATAGACAAGCCTAGTAGTAAGAATATCCAACAGACTCTTGTCGCGCTGCACGATTCATTGGGCAAAGGGTACCAGATAACCTACAACAAGCGTTTCGGTGAGATCATCGTAACTATCGAGCCAGAAAACTTGGACAATTACATCGTATGGAGTGTAAAAAGTGCCGAAGACTTGTATCTTTACGATATTAGTCTGTTCACAGGAGCGGACATACCGGGACACGACGATACCCACGCTCTTATAGGCAAGGCCGATACAGTAGACAGCGCTGTCAGGGTTATCAAGAAGCATCTAGCTCCTACTGTTAGCGATTAAAATGGCCGAACCCAAATTCAAAATAATTGGCAAGACCGAAGACGGCAAAACGGTCATAGCGGGTGTGTTCAGAATGTATGATACCTGTGGATTGCCTTTGCCAGATTTATTCATTCAGTGCGAGAAACATGGCCTAATGCCGTCTTGGATGCACTTTGTTTCAGATGCCTTAACTGCTGGCTGGAAGCCTAAAACAGTTCGGTCCAGATTGGAAGAGGCCATATTTGAGTGCTATGGACTTGAGTTTAAAGAACGTTGGAAAGTAAAGTTTGATTCGATCTTTAGTAAGGAGACAAGCTAATGCTACTTTGGTTTTGGCCTTTGCGACAAGAGTTAAATCGTGATCCATGGCAGCCGGGTCCGCCCTCATGCGGCTATATTTCAGACATCTTGCATGGCGTTCCTATATCGGCTTCAATATCTAGAATGTCTAATGGCCAAACACTAGTCAGCGCTCCAGTCGGACTGTTTACTGACATAGACCTCGGTAAGTTGGCAGAAGCGGCTGATAAGGCGGGCGAAACTCTTACTTTCGGGTATAAAGCCTCGACGAAAGAAAGGTAAAACTTAATATGGGTATGGGATTTTTCCACGAACATTATTCGAGACCGCCTAGGGTCAATCCATCCTATACTAGCGGGCCGTGCTTGAAGTGCCAATCAACAGACACATACTTTTCTTTGTCAGGAATAGGCTGCTTGGGCTGCGGTCATATAACAAATGACTTAGAAGATGTCATCGAAAGGTCCAAGAGGATATTGACTATCGCTGTAGAAGATTTTAAGTCAGTTGAACAAGTAACTTGGAACAGAGCAATCGCGTTTTTAAGAAGTCTTAACAGTGTAGCTTTGAATGATCTGAAGGTAGTGCCGCGTATACCCAAAATTGGTCCCTGCTCAGATGGAAGTATCGACTTGCATTGGAATTTTGCAGACGTTGAGCTACTAATTAATTTTCCTGAAGACAGCATTATGGCCAGTTTTTACGGTGTTAGTACGTCTGGAACACTGAAAGGCGAGATGGACCCGACTGGAGGCACATTTGGGCCAATATTATTAGGGCTGCTGCACCCGTACAAGGTAAGAGTTTATGGATGATTCCGACTATTACACCTTAAGAATCAATCTTTTGAATTCGTTCTTAGCAGACATTATTTCCGACCCGTCTGCAAGTACGGCCCTAGCCAAGGCAGCTTTAAAGCGAGATGAGCGGATAGTGAACGAACGAAACGACTGGCAACGTAGAAATAACACGGCCAATGACCCTTATGTTTGAGGTGTAGATGACGATGGGACCAGCGACCGCAAGCCCCGGAATTTATTCCGGGGAGTATGTCAGCGAAACCGACCTAACTGTACATGACTTGTCGAAGTTAAAGCCTGAAAAATTTAAGGGCTCGATAGCGGCATATTATCCAGAACATCCGCGAGCCCTTGATAACTCTGGTATGGTTTACTGGGCCGTACTTGTGATGGAAAATGACATAGGCAGGTATTTGAGTAGAGACGAGAACGTCAGCTATATAGACCGTAATAAGACAAATATCGATATTGGTAACTTGGTTCTAGCCACGCCCTATGCAAGAAAGGTTGAACAAGAGCGTAAGCCAAGCGCGAAGAAACGAGACAAGAAGCCCAAGGTCGCCTCGCCTAATTCTAAGAGCGAAAAGCGAATAACGCTAGCTGGTATTGAGCACTGGAACAGGGTAAAAATAGAATGGCCCGAGGCGTCTACTCTGACAAAGATGCTTCAAGAGCGGTCGCCCAAGCACGTAGCAAAGTCTCTCGGCATATCAATAAATACCTTGAAAAGTTACTGTCACACCTCGGATATTCCTATAGCATCGCGCCAAACACGATGGCTGACAACTTTGGAGGAGGGCGCCTGGCCAGATAGAGAGGTACTAACAGATTTACTCTGGAATAAGCCCGTCGCCCACGTGGCCAGAGAGGTTGGAGAGTCGGTCGCACGTTTACGGAGCTACTGTATCAAGACAGGCATAGTTATTCCGCCACTAAAACTCAGAAAAAAGTATAAGTATTTTCCAGAAGTAAGGATAAGTCATCAAAAAGAGCCCAAGACTGTGAAGACATTTGAAGTCGAGCCAGTTGTACAGAAGGCATCAAAGTTTCAAGCGGCCAGAGACAGCCTGCCTGAAAGTCAGCGAGATATGTATGATGCTTTAGTGACTGATTACAGGTTTCATGCTCTGTCTCGTACAGGCCGGGCTTACGTCTGTTATGCCGTGTTGGCTGATATGATAAAAGCTGGTTGGATTTTGTCAAAAGAAAGTTGTTGACTTTGTTGTTTGGTAGGTGTATGCTAGTTAGCAGATAACTGGCCCGGAAAGAACAAAAATGCGCGGCGTTCCACCGCGTGAGCCGGGGTGCCGCTGGACCGATCTGGTTACGCTCAGCGGATAACGGCACTCACGACCCGTATCTATGCTCGCTGCCGAGACAGTGTCACGAGCAAGCAGTTTTCCGGGCCAGTTATATATTTTATGCCTCAATGGCAGAAAGCGAGCGGACATGAGCACAGTCAAAGAAAGTAATCTCAGTTTAGAAGAGGCATTAGCCGCATGGCAAACATTGAATGTAAATCTCACAACGGATCTTATTGCATATGGGAAGTTACTGGGTCGAGTGCAACAGCAAGTTCTGCCAATTTATGACCGTTTTCTCAAGGAAATTGGCTTAACTAGATCTCGTGCAGATCGTCTTATCTCTCTCGCGGCTAATCCTCGGTTTGCATCTCTCGCCTGGGGCTCGCCTGACCGTGCGTTAAGAGCCGTAGGCCGAATGTTACGCGGGGGCGTAAGCGACGCAGTATTAGACCAGGAGTACCAAGTGCGACGCCCCACTAGTAATGGGGAATATGCAAATGTAAAAGTGAAGCCTATTGATATGAAGCCCAGAGAACTGGATGATGTATTTCTGCCAGCGCTTGCCCCAACTGAGCAACCACTAGAAAAACGGATTGTTACTAATAGTTTTAAGGTTCACTGTCCTAATTGTGGAGAGACATTTCAAGTGGTGAACCGGAGGTAGGAATGGGAAAGCGTAAAGACTTTGAGGCCGGTGATATCCTTGTTCGCGCTCCAGCCTTTGGTATTCGGGTAGATCGTCGTGCTCGTCGAGGGCTAGAAGACTTGGCAGATTTATGGCAGCGAGGCATTACGAATGCCTTGAATTACCTATCAGAACATATCGATGATCCAATTAACTACAGAACTGGACCTGAGAATGCACGGACGGTAAAATCTGCAAAATTACTTGACATGCCTGGAGGAACTCAAACGATCTACTCAGCTATACGCCTTGTTGCGCCTGTGCCTGAAAACTTACCGTCGTCTCTGGCCGAGTCCATGTTTTTTCGAGTCGCTTCAATCATAACAGGCCATAAGCAAGCTACGAAACGGTGGGAGTGGCAACAAAAAATTGAAGCTGAAGGGCAACGTATTCCATCTGGTAGCCGAATGACAGGTGCGCCTGCTTTCCCTTCGCCGTGTATTTGTTTACTTGAAGCTGAAAAAGTATGGTTGGATACCCTAGAATCTATAAGCCAGTCTACTAGTCTACAAGGACATCGACTAAACGGGGCAAGAAGTAGACTAGCAAAAGCGGCGTCCGCAGCGAACCCACGAAAACACAACAGAGAACTGTTATTTACTGGCTCCATTCATGCCAGAATTCTACGCGATCCTGAAAATGCGAGACATTGGTGTCTTGCAGTGCAGACTGGCCATGAAGGCAATAGCGTGGTTACACCTTGGTCAACTTATCAACAGACCAATAAAGCAGCTGGCCCTATCACAAAATATGCAAAGGGTTGGTTACGTTTACCCCTTGTTGTGAAGCAGGATTATGCGAAAGAATACTTAGATTCTGGGGCTTTTTATGGCGATGTACGCCTTCAAGAAATCTCCCCACGACGTTGGCAAGCAAGGATATCATTTAAATTTAATGCTCCAACAACTTTAGGGTGGAATCGATTGTTGTTTGTAGTACCGGATATTTACCCTTATGCGACAGCGGCATTGTGGGACAAGGGTAAAGGGGTTGTTGAAGTACGCAGATATCCAACTATGGAACATATGATCCCACACGAACGGTGGGTAGAAAGAGCAAAGCACGCTCAGTCTGCTGGACGGCGTTGTCCATCCGCTCCAGATGAGCGATCAGTAGCTCATGCCACGTCTAAACAGCTAGTTGATTGGGCGGGTGACGCTGGAGCAAGAATGGTTTTTCACGACCCTGGCGAGGGAAAAGCCTGGCTTTTGAAAGCCAGAAAAAATCTTTGCAAAGGTCTGAGTGCCCCGGCACAAAGGGCAATAAGACAAGCTAATCGGGTATTATCTACGTGGGACTATGGACGACTGGCTTTTGATTTGGACTACAAAGGAAAGGCTATAGGTTGTGGGGAACTAATTCAATCTGGAATGGCTATTACAGACACGTGTCCCGAATGTAAATTTCTATGCTACAAGAAAAATCTGACTGAACTGGACCATCGAGATTATAAAGAATCTCGACGACAGGGCTTGTTTATTTGCCCCAAGTGTGCCCACCAATGCAACTGGACAGAAGCTTCTGTAAGAATTCTATGCGAGAGGTTCGTTACAGAGCGATTGCCAGAGCTAAGGGACAAGGAACTAAACGGCAGTCTTAAGATAGAAAAGCCAAGCCCTCGCAAGAAGCCATGTAACAAGTTAGGAATAAAGGATTTAGTTGAGGCGGGGCAGTAATAGATCAAGACTCGGGCAGAGAATGGAACTCTCGACCGGCCAGATACTGATCGCTTGTTCCGGGGCCGCAGTAATAGATCAAGACTCGGGCAGAGAATGGAACGCATGGAGTGCCATTATTTCTTCCCTCCCACGTTGACGCAGTAATAGATCAAGACTCGGGCAGAGAATGGAACGATTACAGCAATATTATCCGCCCCGGTGTCTTCTTGCGCAGTAATAGATCAAGACTCAGGCAGAGAATGGAATGAGGCGGACAACCACATCTGCCGCGTACAGCAGGCGTAGCAATAGATTAAGAGCTAGGCAGAGAATGGAATATCCCACCGTGCTTGAAGAGTACGGTGCGTTCGATGGTAGCAATAGATTAAGAGCTAGGCAGAGAATGGAATAGTGTCATGGTAGCCCCCATAGTGGACGAATGCTGGGGTAGCAGTAGATCAATAGCTAGGTAGGGAATAGAACCCAAGGCGTTGGCCGAGTAGTCCTTCTCCAGCGAGACATAGTAATAGATCAAATAATTGGGCAGAGAATGGAACGAGGTGGATGGCGTAGCTAGGGGAGTAGATAACAGTAATAGATCAAGACCCGCTGGTTTATCCGAAATCGCTTGGCCTAAAGTAGGCACATAAATGAGTAGAACTATCTTAGTAGACAGATTGCTAGAATTTTACAACCCATTTACTTCACTAGATTTGCCTGAGGAAGATGTCAGAGATGGTTTGTCTTATGCAACTACTCGATCCAAATACACCGAGTACGAGGAAGACCTTGATTGGCATATAGGGCGCATCAAGTTTTTTGTTAGAGAGTCGAGGCGAGGTCGCGCATTAGATCCAATAGAAGTTGCTTGCGAGGTGTGTAATGGCACAGTATACGGTCCTGTCTTAGCAGATGGCCATCATCGGTTAGCTGCTGCAAAAATAGCTGGATCTAAGACTATTAAAGCCAATTTCAGTGGCCGAACAGATGTTCTAGACTACCTAGCAGGCAAACGTAAGTATCCGCCAGAAGACCTATAACTAGCCCAATATCTAAATGCCTAGTAAAGCCGCCTAGCCCTTAAAACCCTGATTACCTTAGTGTCCTACCTACCTGATTTGGCCTGTACTTTAGGTACTTATTTGGTCTTTATAGCCCTATCCAGGTTTAGGCACCTAGGTGCCTAAACTATTCTAGTTCACTCTTGTATAGAACAGTGAACTCAGGCCAAAGAATCTCATAATTACCTATTGACATCCAGAAGGTACATGCTATAATGTCTACATGAATAGCATAACGATTAAACGACGCGAAGGTTGGTATGAGGTCCGGGTTTCTTATACGGATAGACGGTATGCTGTAGAACACTACCTTCGCGGCAAGTGGCTAATTACACCCGACCATGCAACTAATTTGCCTGTGACACAACGGCAAGAATATCAATACCAAGTTTCGACCTTTACTGCGGCTAAAGAGTACATCATAAGCATCAACGGAGGTGAATAATGCGTGCATGTGATATTCAGGTGGGCCAGGATTATGCGGTATGGCACGGTAAGAAATCAACTCCTGAAAGGAATTCAGCAGGTACATGGAACGTATCTCGTGCTGTTGTTACCCAAGCGCCCATTCGTGGAGATGTCTTTGTTCAAATATACAAGCACACGACGGTTCTCGATGACGATTGCCGAGAACACCGAATTGCAACTGCATTGATTCGTATGCCGTGGGCCGAATGTGAAAAATATCTACAGGAAAAAGACCGCGAATACGCTGAAATGACTAAGAAGCATGGTGCATTAATTGCTGCAAGACACTCTCTCTGTGATCGCCTTGACTCAGCCTTGGGGTGGAGTGTACCTAGAACCTATGACGGACTTCCTAAACTTGGTAACATCGAACAGTTTAAAGCCTTAGTTGACATCATTGATCCGGGGGTATGAATATGGCTGACAGGGGGGGGGCTCGTCGTGAGTCTTCGTAAAGGAGAAATGGGAGTATCCGTAGAATTTATGACGAAGCTCTGTGAAATTAAAGAAAGGGCTGAAATACTGGCTAGGACTGTACTAGATGAGCGATCTGAGGGAGATCAACGCGCACAATCAGTTATACTTGCCATAGAATTACTAGATATAATTTCATAAGTCTCTCTTCGATCCTACTTTTGAGGATAACATGTTAACGGCTTATATTGTAATTGCCCTACTAATAACGAGTGCAAGCCTAATAAGTGCTCATGTGTACATAGGCATAGAGCGCTGGCATCAAGTAGTCATACCTATTGTTGCAGGGCTACTCGCACCTATCACTCTAGTGATATTTTTCGTGCTGGGGACGATCTTTGGTGTCGCTGCCCTATCAGATACAGATGCCTGGTTTTTCTAACTAACCTCTTGACTTGGCTATTGAACATGCTATAATGTTCTCAGTCAACCAACTAAAGGAGATCCACATGGAAGTTGACCTCGGTAAAGATTACTTTGTTTTATCTGAAAACGTGCGTGGCCACTTCAAGGTCGAACGCATCAACATCGACGGCACAGTACGAGGCTGGCCCATCGATGCCTGTAATCACAATTACGCCCAAGATCTCAAGGACATATCTATTAATGACGTCAGAATGCCTTGGGCAGATTGGGTAGCCAGAGTTAATACTGTAAAATCGGAACTGTTCAGTCAACGTCTTTCCGATGCTGACTACCGTAAGTGGAATAGAAAACTTCTCAGCGTCATAGAGATGGAAGGCAGACACGAAACTTGCCCGTGTTGCTGTAATGAAAATGCTAAGCACGGAAAAAACTGCTTGTTGAAGCTGCTTCGGGAAAGGAATATGCCAGTCTGTGAGCCAACCGAAGAAAACTATATTTTTTGGTCCATTTTCCACCACGAAACTCTCGATGCCGAGGAAGCGTTCGAAGTTAGTGAAATCGTGGGTGTAGAAATGCTGCTTCAAGCACTGAGAACTGACCTAGGAGTAAATAAATCGCCGCTACTCGAAGACATCATTGACAGGCTCTATGCATATTCAGATGGAAAAACCCAGCATTCTGGCCTAGCTAAGTTGAGACTATCCGATAGCTGCTCTGACGATGACATCAGAACGGTGACGATTCTATTGGGGCACACTCCAGTAGGTAAGTATAGCTGTAGTCCTAGTGGAGAATTTATTGAATTCAGTATTGGAGACTGGAAATTGTATTGACACTCAGGCAACCATAAGGAGACGGACATGAAAACTACTTGGAAAAAGATTAAAGCTTATGTTTTACTTGGATGCCTTCTCTGGGTAGGGTACTGGGCAATTGGCAAGACACGATGGGAATCCGCTGTAAGAGCGTGCATGGTTGATATTAGCCGTTGACTTACCAATTGAACATGCTATAATGTTCTCAGTGACGGCCCCTGACTCGAATACACTGGATTTACGGAACCGAATATCACGACTTATGGCAGTTGGAGGGGGGCCATCAAATGGACGGCCCCCATATCTAAAGGGAGAAACAGCTATGCGTGTCAGAAAACTACATAATCCAGATACGGGTCTATACCGTTGGGAACTAGTGATTGGATGGAGATCGTTTCCTCTATCTGGTTTCTGGTTCGGACAAAGAGTTGACTATTAGCTCCAGGCACTATGAATAGGAGAAACAAATCGTGAGCACTCACGAAATACCCGTCATTCGAATACGTAAAGAGCCTCACCCGAACGCAGATACTCTAAGTATCGTTCGAGTATTTGGCTATACAGTTTGTGTCCGTTCTGCCGACTGGCAGGATGGAGACTTGGCCGCATACATTCCACCTGACTATACAGTGCCTACAGACAGGCCAGAATTTGAGTTTCTCATAATCCAGGATAAGCCTAGAGCACGGGAACGAATTAAAGTAAAAAAGTTACGTGGCATATTCTCACAAGGACTGCTAGTTAAGTCACCTGAAGGCATGGCTGAGGGTCAAAATGCTCTAGAAGCTCTCGGCGTCGAACGTTACGAACCACCCGTGAACTTCCACCGGGGCGAAACTGGGCCTGGACCATCGGGCGTAATCGCGCCCAAGTACGATGTTGAAAACTGGTATCGCTATAAGCACCTATTCAGGCCAGACGAACTTGTCGTGGCTACCGAAAAGATCCATGGTGCGTCAGCAAGATATGTTTATGCCTCTGATAAGACTGGCACACTGCGTATGTTCGTGGGATCACATGGTGAGTGGAAAATGGAAACTGGCAACACAATCTGGCATCGCGCCTTGGAAGTTACACCAGCTATTAAGTCTTTTTGCGAAGCTAATCCAGGCCATGTACTGTACGGCGAAGTTTACGGGCAGGTTCAAGATTTGAAATACGGATGTAAACCGGGCGAGGTACGTTTTGCAGGGTTTGATGTACGAACACCAGACGGGACATGGGTTTCTCCAGAACTAGCTATGAATGCCGCTGGAATAATTCACGGCATGCCGTGGGTTCAGGTAGTTTACAAGGGTCCATACTCAGAAGTAGATATTGAAAAGCTGTCAAACGGAAAATCTCTTATTGTTGGCGCGGATCACATACGCGAGGGCGTCGTAATTCAGCCTATTGAGAATCGATTCGAATCGGAGTTGAATAGCAGACTGAAGCTAAAAATCGTGAGCAATGCTTATTTGGAGAGGGCATGAGCTACAAGAAGGCTGTACACTATATGCAACAAGAACTTCGAAAACTACTGATCGAAGACCTAGAAAGAGACATTCAGACAACAAAAGAGTACTATTTCAAAAATGGCACCTGGGATTCTCCTGAACGTTTTGATTATTTTGCTCGGTTAACAAAGAATCTGGAACGATTATATAAAGACAAAGACGCTTACATGTTACTACCGTCTGATGAACCGATAATACAGGATCGATTTTCACAGGCGCCTAAAATGAAACCAACTCAAGCTTACCCACACAGGTAAAAGACTCTTGACATCCGGAGATTACATGATATAATATTCTCAGTCAACCGCTTAAAAGGAGACAGCCGATGAATACTTTTGGTTACAGCATCATGAACGAGTCGTGGTTTGCTACAGAGCGAGACGTTGATGTGATACTTGTATACAAATCACCAGATTACGGTGTCGGCGTCGATTACGAGTTTACACTTAAGTGGAAACTGCTACAAGGTAAGCCTACTTTACAGCTAGCCGTCTTTGAAGACGCACTAATAGCCTTCAAAGAAATGCACCAGCTTTTCGCCGAACTGGCTGTTCTTCACGAAACAAATCCACAAAAGGCAGATATTGTGCTTCTTCTGAATAAACTAGGCTATAAGGATACAACTAAACGAGAGAATCCTGATTTTCGCACAGGCTCTTTTTGCGACCCATCAGCGCGATACTATGCTGCCGAGAAGACGTCAAGATCGTGGGGAGTATTCGATAAGAAATCTGGCACTGAGATCGCATTGTTTAACCCACAAGATACTTATGATGCCGAAAAGTTGGCCTGCAATATGTCCAAAATCCTCAATTCCGAAAATAAGTAACATGGCTGCTGAACATGTTGGCCAGGATCACACTTTAGGCGAAATCTTGCCTTATGTAACACCAAAAAGGCATTCAAAGAATAAGGTGCGTAAAGAGCTTGATGGCTTTAGAGTATCATTGTCATCTGATCGCTTGGCTGTTTTCGCTAAAAGTCTAATCTGTACTCAGTGCGGAATCACTGGCTCAATATTCAAACTTGATTTGCAAGGTAACAGCGCGCCGCACTTAAATCTGTACGCGATCAAGTCTGACGGAACTGAAATGCTGATGACTAAAGATCACATTGTGCCTAAATCTAAAGGCGGGCATGACAGCCTAGATAACTATCAAACTATGTGTGCTGATTGTAACGTAGCAAAGGGGAATAGTCATGATTGACGTTGACAGCACTATTCTAATACAGGCCCTAAAAACACTACTTGTACTAAGAAACAACGATGGAATAGCCGTATACGGCATCGACCTGATTGGACCTTTTGAGGCCAAGTATTGGGACCATCTAAAGGTGGCCAGCGTTAAAGCTTCAAATATGACTTGGAACGACCGAGCACTACTTACATTTTATAGCCTAAAGGCAGCTCAAAACGCTGCTGACGATCTTAATGCCGCCATGAATCTTGTCCAAAACTTAGACACTAAGGAGAATAATCATGGTGTGTGATAAGCGCAAAACCGGCCAAGTAACATTCACAGTTACGCTAACTGCCGATAGCCATAGTGTTGTACGCGAACCGGCACTGTTGTTGGAAAAGCTGAAGTCGATGGTTGGGTCAAAAGCGATTGCCACATTTGATGCGTGGACTGTCCAAGTAGATAGTGGCTCCTATGAGCCTTACAGAATGGATTGACTGTGAGTAAACTCACTCGTGCCAAGAAACTGGTCGGTAAGAAAATCATATCGGACTTCGGAGAAGATATTCCACTCAGGATTCTTGACGCAAAATTTCTTGATTTAAATACGCTTCAGGCCATAAATAACGATGAGCATGGGTGGGTATTCGGGTGGCCTGAAAAAGACAAAAATGGAGCATTGTATCTTCAACTTGAACACACTCAAGAGTTTAGCGATGCTACTAGCTGGCACAAAGTAAACAGTCGAGTAAAATACAAGATCGTCGAGTAAATTTCTAGTGGGTCGGGTATGCCGTCCCCAGGTAAGATGCTTTGCTCTCAGTCATGGCCTAGCGCAGACTGTCGCGGGTAATTCAGGCGAGGCACACCTATTAGAAATTAGCTCTTGACTTCACAATAAAATCTGGTATGCTGTACAGGCTTATCGGGTTAACGACTATTAGTTCTTTGTTAGGGTCTATCCGTGGTGTCTATAGGCGTGTTCTCCAAAAAAGGTACTACACGTAGTGGCTAACATTTACCTTAGAGGCGTTAACCCGATAAGCCTGATGCTGTAATTAACCCTAATGGAGAAACACCCATGATTACTGAATGGCATGGCTTGGACTTGACGCCACGTTACTGCCGCGATAACGAACGCATGCTCAAGCTTCGTAGTGCTGGCGCTGTGCATGAAAAGCGTGAAGACTCTCACGGTGATACACACGCTGGTTGGTGGCTTGACGGCGTGTTTCTCGGTGAAGACGTCAAGACGGCCCTTTCTGCCATAACTGGGGACTAACCATGAGTACTAAAGCTGTCTGTTTCAAAATCGAAGGCGAACATCTAACTCGCTTGGCCAGAAATTGGCTCTTGACTGTTGTAAAAAATAGTATACACTACTCCTATCTAACCAGGAGGCTCGGGCGTTTTCGTGGTCAGATTACAAAGACATTGAAATCGAGGCGAAAAGCCTAGTACTCGGCCAGTAATCGAGGAAAAGTGGCATAGGAAGCGCTTCAGAGACTTTTCGTACTTAACTATTGATCCTAGTCCGCTAGCTACAGTGCTTATTTTCGTGATTACTGCATTGATTAACGAACGAGTTTGATGACGAGCCGATATACCGTCGGCGGTACTATTAAAGGAGATGGAATGCCTACACGAAAAATCAGTACACCACGTGAGGATCATATCACGCAATGCATGCACCCAGACCACAATATACCTAGCCGCCAGGTTTTTCAGCCTGGGCGCTATGAGCATGTCTGTGCTGGATGCGGTAAGCGCATCGAATTCTACATACAGGGTATTCGATGCTAAGACTACTAATCTGCCTTAGTCTGTGCCTTTTAGGCTGCACTAGTGCGCGAAACACGGAATGCACCGTTAATCACGAAGAATATTACGGGAAGACCTTGAGTATCGAACCAGAGAATGCAGCAGTAAGTGTTACACTGCCCTGTGGGCATACGGTTATATTTCAACTAGTGGACGGTGTAATCATGGCCGACCGTCCTGAGATTGACGCAATCAAAAGCTTAGATAAGAAGGGAAACTGATCATGGACCGTAAAACACTACAGGAAGTACTCGATCAAATGCTGTTTCTGGAGGATGAACTAGATCTCGAAGAAGATATACTTAGCGAACTGGAGACCTGGCTACGCGAAGAAATAGCTAAGTAATTTTCTCAACTGTCAAATCATTTACCTGTCCTGACGATGGGACCAGCGACCGCAAGCCCCGAAATAAATTCCGGGGCTTGCGGTCGCTGGTCCCATCGTCAGTGTAGTCGCGGCCCAATAACCAATCTTCGTAAGCTTGTACGGCATTCTCACGAGTTTCTACCTGTATAACAGCCGTGCTTTCTTGCCGATGAGAAACCGGATTGCCAAACAGCGACGGTCTACCAATATAGACGTCGTCGTTTGTGGGACTGTGGGTATGACTGTTAACTATTTGGATCATTCTTCAGACCATCCCCAAAACTGCTTAAACAATCTCACAGCTTCTTCCGCTTCCATGTATTCAGTCCAGTCCTGGCCAGGAAGCTTGGTTTTGATGCCCTGTAAGCTGAATCCTCGTAAGTCGAAAACTGCAATGTCATCGCCGCCGCACTGATAATTAGCTGACACTATAAAAGCATCTTTGCCTTCGTCTCTGGCTTCTTCCCACATAATGCCAATATCAGTTACGCCATCACCATATTCTCGGATTTCTTGACCCTTTAGCTCTAGCCATCTAGGCGTGGCCACACGGGCGTTAGGCAATTCTAGTCTGGCCCTGAACATAACAAGTGTATCATTACCAGATTTTGACCTAGGGGGGTATCCATTTGAACTATGCCATGCGGCGAAAAACTCTGCGTCTTTTTCGCTCTGAGTAAACCACACGGCTCCGTAGTCCGAACGATCAGGGTCCAGATCGATGAACGGTTCCCACTGATCATTAAGCTTTTCGGGCATCGGCCAGTACGTGCCATGGTAGACATTTTTATACACTCGCCTAGCCATTATTTTAGGGGGGGGGTATCCATTTGACGGCCCCTTATTTTATTGCCTTAAATGCTCTGCTTGGTACTTGTGGACACTCGGTGGGTAGCACTAAAACATAGCTGCTAAAATCCCAATCGCTATCGTCATAATCACCGTCCAACGATATTCCATACTCGTCGAAGCGCCACCTGTACTTATCGTCATACTGCTCATAAGCACGATCAGGAAACCAGTATAACACAGGTAAATCTAGCATATTTACTTTCAATATTTTTACATCTTTGTCGGGATTCCATCCTGAAACTAAGTCGGCGATTGAATGTCCTTCGAACAGTGTGGTGCCATCTCTAAGAACTTGCTTGATAGCTCTAGCCTCGCGCAAATCCGTAATTACAAAAAGCAGCGACACCTTGCCAACCATGTCTGTAAATTTTTTGGGCGTGAAACCTAGATAGTTATCGACGTGCTCATTTTCGAAAACCATATCTTGATATTGATCAAATACTTGTCTCGGCCAAAAATCACGACCGTCCAGTGACACACCAAGCGGCGGAACACACAAACCACCTTGCTTTATAGCTCTATACCTGTATGTCGCGTGGTATGCAGAATCAAAAGGTAAATTATTCACGGTTCGAATCCATCAGGGTAATGTCCGATAATTTCAAAACTAAAGCCCGGTAAAACAGCGTCGGCTGGCAGCACAAAAGTGATAAACTCAAAATCGTCATCGCTCTCATGAACCCAAGTTCGCAATATCTCTCCTCCAGCGTCTCTAATCACACTTTTGGCATATCTGCTTACAGACGTATCAACATGCATCTGTCCCCGCACTGGCACAAGACGGCCATAATCGTGGTATTCCGGTCGGTCTAAAATTAGATATTCAATGTAGTACTCGCCTTCATGTAGTACGATACCAGCCACTACGTCATTGACATCTACTTCGGCTTTTACTATATGATGCTCTTTCCTATCTGCAAAAACTGCTGCTAGCCCGTGATTAGTTGTCCACGACAGCCACTTGCGATCTATGCAAGGGATTTCTATCGGTTCACCACGAAACATGGTAACTTTCTGGCCATATTTATAAGCTAGAAATCTGCGTAAAGGTTTAAACGAAGCGTATAATACGTCGGTATAATCATCTAAACGTGGTGTTACTCCGCAGATTGTACCTTGAGTCCACTCAGTTAGAACATACCGTGTCATTCCGTCCAAACTTGATGTTATTTCATTTATCAGGCGTACTATCTCTTGATCGATTTTAATTCTGGTCGTCATCTTCGACCAAGTCATTCTGGGAATCGAGATCCTGCTTCACAAGATTGTAAGCACCAAACAGTGCCTTGTAATTTTTGATTGCCTGTCTTAGTGTATTTTTTACTTCCTTCTCAGAGATCCCACGCGCCCTAGCTTTTCTTTCGATTTCGGCTAGAAAATCGCCCATCGGATCTCTGGTAGCTAACCAGCCATAATATTTCTCAAAAATATCTCGTACCTTAGAATCTTTGTGATTTTCAAGCAGTTGTCTTATAATACCCAGATGCTCCATCGAGTCCGTATCAGAGCTTTCAGTTAATTGCTCGGCCGCTGCGTATAGTACTTTCTTGCCGAAATCTTCCCCAGAAACTAGTACCTCAAAAATCTGTCGAAATACGCCTTGCCTGACTAAGAAATCTCCTAGTGTTATGCCACCGTCTTCTACAGTCTTATAGAGACTGTGTCTAACTAGCCGAAGCATGTCCAGAACCAGTAATGGATAACCACGATAGTCACGGTCTGGCTCACAAGTCCACTCGATAATAACAATTTGACCTGCATGCGACAACAGTTCTCTGTCTTTTAGCCGAGCAAAAGCATCAACCATAATAGACATTGTGACTGGCTCTACAAACGGATACATACGAACATGATCAATAACATCATATTTCACTCTATCTCGTCGATCCAAAATAGCTTGTCTGAAAAATTCCAGTGCCTCTCGTGGGTTCTGTTCAAATTCTGGGATTAGAGTCTCGTCATCAATAGCCTGGTGCATCGCCAAAACCCAGTTTTCATAGTTAGCCATTATTTCCTCGATACTTTTAGATAGTGTCTGTCTAAACTAGCTGCTACGTACATTCCAAAACGTTTATTAGCATCAATCAGGGCCTGCTGAATCCCCGTGTCGTCCTTAAGTATACTGTAGATCACTGGAACATGGGTCCAGCCATGCTCGATTGCTAAAGCCAACCTGTGATGTCCTGCCCAGATAGGATTGGCCTCTAGATTATTCTTATCTACTCTGCCCCTACTGTTCAGCGGTACCATAATCGGGGCAACAGCCGGATCTTCCGACCACCAACGCCAAAGTTCATCATAATAGCCATCGTCCATGTCTTCTATGCGCTCTTCAATCTCTGCATCCAACCAACGTGTCCAGCCTCTCGGATCTTTATGCCTCTTTGCAGGCATTTTACTTAACAGATCTTGAATAGCCCAACACGGCTCATAATGCCAGTGGTACAAAGAAGATAACGATATATCTACCTCATCCTGAACTGAGTAAACGAGGGCTGCTTCACTGTCTTGCTCAAGATCAGTGCTAGCCTCAAAATTTTTCCAGAAGCAAGGCATTATTTAGGCCCGAATAATTTGTCACGTAACTTTTTACGCTTTTCGTGAATTATGACATACTGGCCATCTCGGTAAGATTTAGCCTCGATATCTTGTTCTAGTCCCAGCAATTCAAAAGCGAAATCGTCGGCGGCTGTTTCGGTACTGCCACGCAAGGCATGGCCAACTTCATGGGCTAAAATAAACAGGTATCTATTCTGCACGGGCACATCGGGATATCTGGCATTGAATTCTCGCCTGTCAATGCCATCGGCATTAAGTGTGATGTACAAAGCCAAGCCGTTACCTACTAATGGACCGTCTACAAAGTCACTGAGACCAGCCCAATTCCTAGTATCGTACTTATCCTCGCTAAACTCTAAGGCCAAATATTCAACGGACTGGCCAAAGAACTTACGTGGTCGCTCTGGTGGCAGCGTGTATTCCCAAGAACGGAATGGAACTAACGGCAGTAGACAAGCTAACTCATGCAGAGCATCTTGCCAGTAATTGTTGTAGATTTTAGTCATCTAAATCGGCCCTGTTAATTTTAGACATAACTACGTCGTCTACTGTGAACTTAACGCCCCAAATCTTCATCCAGGTATACCCCGAACCGTCCTCATAGATGTGGCACGGAATATCCACATCATAGGCGCTTTTAGCATCATAAGCCACCACCCAGGCATGATCCATGCCTTCTTGGCCACCATCCGTGACATCTATGCCTGCTTCAGACAGAATGCCGCCGATTTCCTGGGCTATGTCGGTACAAATACCGCCTTGACCGAAGTTTGGATCAAAGCCATCGGAATCCTGATCCCACTCATCGTAGACTCGTTGAGCAGCTTCAACTATCTTTGGTCTAAGAGATAAAATATGATTATATAATGTCACAATAATAACTACCCATGATTATCTTCCCACAGCACATTATAGCCTAAACAGCTTTTACGCTTGCCCTTAGCTCGATATATTATATCCAGTGCTTTTTGCGTTGCAAAGATATCTCCGGACTTATACGAATCACACAAGTGTATACTGAGTCTTTTTAACAACTCTGTACCTATGCCAACAGATCTGTATTTTTTTAATACGTAAGTACCAACATAGATATACAGATGAGCACTCTGTCTAACAACACCGAACGTGTGTTCAACCGGCTCTAAGGAGGCAGCAGACCAACCTATCGGCTTATCATTATGCCAGGCTACCACACAGTCAACCAGATAAGGCTTTCGAAAAAAGCTGCGCAGCATTCCTTGCCCATGAAAGGCTAGCTCATACAGTTCTTTACGTATTTCCTTAGGAATACCTTGGTACAAAGAATAATCTATAGCCAGGCATTTACTCACAGAAGATTTTTCTTGTTGGAGTTACTGTAACAAATATTCTAGTAGACTCGTCTAAATCTACATAAGATTTGCCATCATTTAGATATTCTTGCAATATTTTATCGTGGGATTCTTCCCAAATATCTCTGGGCTCATCGGCTGCATTTCGACAGCCTAATGTATGTGATTCGATCCAGCAGCCGTCTACGACAACACTATCGCCACACTTGAAAGTATTACCTTCAAGCTTAGAAAATAGTTTGCCTATAGCTTCTTGAATTCTAGGTGACAGATCCATAAACAGCCTCAGATAGAATAGAAAATCTACTATTTCTAGTCTACCACTTTTTTAGCTAGGCTGTCCGCCGAATGGCTTGCCGTTCAATCCCAATATGACAATTTCGTGGGTGACTTGCTCGCCTGACGAGCTAATAGTTGTTATTACTGGTGGCTTGGGAGAGTGGAATTCTTTAAGCGCCGCGTGGACTTCTTCAAACATTCTGGGCGATTTTGATAAATAGGCTAATACAAAACCTGTAAACAAACCTGCCCCGGCGATCCAACTTGGAACAGCGATTTTTTCTGGAGATTTATTACTCATATATTTCCCAGGTGCCCCCAAGGGCATCAGAACCACAATTTTCAATAACGAAAACATATTCTCCAGGCGCTGGCAGATTCACTATATCTTCGATCAAATGTCTGTTCTTCCTAGACCACACGGCGTTGGCTTCGCCTTTAGTAGTGTAGTCATTAAAGGCACTAGTGCTAAACAAAGCCACATTCACGCTTGCGTCTGAGGATACAACTACTTTAACACGACGATTTTTAGCCAGTACAGAAACGGACAAGTACGAGTCCTTTTCAAGATGAAACGCGGCTATCATTTGCCTGACTCGATTCTCATTTTGGCCATCTCAGTATATTCTGGATTCAATTCTATACCAATAAATTTTCTGCCATGTTTCAAAGTGACTATACCAGTCGTACCACTTCCACAAAATGGGTCTAAAACTGTACAGGGACTTATGTCCGCCCCTGTGCAGCCACAGGTAACTTGCCATCCAGCGGTCGTCTTAACAAATCTGTCACCGTGCTGAGTACGCTCACCCCGATCCCGACTGCCTGTTTTACCTGAATCAAACTTTGAGCCATTATAGCCTGGATTTGCTGCTTCAGTCTTTTCTAGTATGCGCTTATAGGGCGAACCGCAGACAGAACAACATCCGTGCTCGCTGGTTCCGGCCAGGACACAGGGCTCAACCAGGTCCACGGGATAGGCGGCATAATGAGCCAGCTTTAGCGGCTTTGTGACTAATGCCCATACATCCCGTATATTTCGAGTTGTACCAATAGCGTCCCACTGTTTATTATTGCCTCTAAAAGTACCGTCAGTATTTTTATAAGATTCTCCTGCCTCGCGATTAAAGCCGTTACCACTATTATGATCGCTAACCGTGGGCTCTTTGATTGCCTCGTGGTCATAAAAATATTTTTTTGATTTGGCCAACAAAAACACATACTCGTGTGACCTGGTCGGCCGATCTGTTACAGACTCAGGCATAGGATTACCCGAATACAATCCTAAATCTCTTAGTACATTCTCAATTACGACATCGGGTATGCTATTATTTTGCAACGCCTTTAATACTTGTGCCTCGACAATCTTTTGACCAGATACACCTTTGGCCCAGATAATATCCGAGCGAAGATACCAGCCGTCTTCTTGGAGTGCAAAAGCTACGTGCCATGGAATGCCACACAGGTCTTTTGGTTTCAGTCCTTCAGGACAGCGCCTATTCCCTGTAGCTTGAATAACAGATCCGCCTTTAATACCGTCATGGCTAGGGCCTAATTTTGACCCACTGCCTTCAACGCCATGATCGCGCCTACCTGATGGTCCTACAGAAAATGTATCTCCCAAATTAAGCCACAAAGTGCCATCATCCCTGAGTACTCGCTTTACTTCTTTGAATGCTTGAACAAGATGCTGCACATACAACTGCGGTGTCGGTTCCTGGCCCAAACTGCCTAGCCAGGCGCTGCACAGAGAACAAAACTGGCCTGCACTCGAAGTACCGCTTCCGGCTTCGCACAAACCCTGTAGCCTAGATTCCTGACTACCTGTGCCTGTTAAGGCCAGACCAGCATCTGTATTGGCTCGTCTGCCTGGACGTGACTCAGTCCATTGATGAGAGCATTGAATGTTTCCGTCCCAAACTGTGGGTGCAGTCTTGTAATCTCTAAGACCCCAATAGGGCGGACTCGTCACAACGCAATGAACACTGCTAGAAGCTAACTTCTTTATCTGATCCAGGACATGGCCGGTGTGAATAGTATAATTTACTGGCATGCTTTACCTATGCTTTTCAAGGCTCGCTCTATCAACCCGACTTGATCCCTATGAACTAGATTTTTGACCTCGGCTACTGAAAAAAATTCTACACGATCTACTTCCCAAGAATGGGGTTCCATTACCTGACTCACTATGCCTATCGGTGTTGCCAAAAAACCGAACACAATCTTTCTGCCACTCTTGTATGTAATCGAACCTAATGGGCAGACTATACTTACGTCTAGGCCAGTCTCTTCTTTAACTTCTCGTAACGCTGTGACCGTATAGTCTTCAGCTAACTCAACTTCACCTTTAGGAATACTCCAAGAACCATTAGCCAGTTTTTGTCCAGACGGATGCACTAGTAGCACCTTCGTGCTATCTTCAAATATAGACACTACAACCGCACCTGATGAGATTACTGGCATGCTTTACCTGCCATAAATCCAAGTGCAAAAATAACCAAGACGGCTAGCGCTATGCGCTTACCGTAATACCACTTGATTTCTGACCAGATATCTTTAGGCTGTCTTTTCATCGGATGCCGTCAAGTCCTTTTCATCTAACACAGGTTTATTCAGAGCTATCTGCATAAATGATAGATTTTCTTTGAGATCATCGAGTGTCTCGCCACGAGGGCTTTTCGGTCCTGAATACAGGTTTACACTACCGCCCTCGTCGTAGAACACTTCGCAAATTGTGTAGTAAGCTTCACCTATATCGTAAGCTTCGCCTGTATCGTAGATACGCTTAATAACACGATAATTCCAGTGGGTCACTGACATTGAATCCTACTCCAGGCCATAAATACGAACATGCTGGCGATAGAACTATACACCAATATTGACGTCCAAATCAGTGTTTTTTTGACATCAAGTATCTGCTTAACAAGAGACTTATATTCTTCGGTTGGTACAAAATCGCTCATCAAACACACCCTCTCCGCACCAGTAAGTTCTCATTTTAACAGGGGGGGGCTCGAAGTTCCATAGCGCCGCTGCGATATGCAAGACTTTTTCACGAGATGCGCATTCCAGCACACCGAGCCTCCGATTTTCGTGTAGTATCTAATAGCATTTCAGCTATCCTAGCCTCTGACGATGTAAGCTGCCAGTCTAATTCCGAATTGGGTGGCTCGCAGAGACTGGACTAGCATAACCACTTCCTTTTGTATTTAACTACTCATCGAAATCAAATTTCTTCTTGAACTTAGGCTGAACCGTGATAGTTAATTTTTGCTTAACAGACGGCACAGGAGCAATATTAAAAGCGGCAAATCCGCCCATGCCAAAAAGCTTACTGATAACGTCGTCGGTTTGTTTCTGCTTTTCGCTGTCTGGCAATGCATCAAAAGTTGCTTGCTTTGTTCTAGCCTTACGCTCTAATCCAATCTGATAATCTCTAATGACCTTAGGAACACCTGTAACCACCTCCCAGGCCCACCAACGACGAATCTTACCTCGCAACGACACAACAAAGCCCATAGCGTCTACGGCCTCTTCGGGCGTGACCTTCTTCGGTGCTCTAGGCTTACCTATATTTGACAACATATCTTGAAATGACTGCGACTGTACTGCGATCCCGTAACTATAAGACCATTCTAGGTCTTCCGGACTAGCAGACTTCTCCTTTGATGTGCCACTACGCAGTTTGGCCATGATAGCGTCCACGGCCTTCGGATAATCCCTAGTTACCTCTGCATAAGTCGTTTGAGTTTCCATCACGCTCCAGCCCTCTCGATACATCCTTTTCTCATGTCCGAATCCAGGTAATCAACATCGTCTACCTTGATATCCAGCCTATCTGCAAGAATCGAAGCTATCACTAAATCGGCATTGCTAACAATTCTACGATTTTCCCAGTCTTTCCCAGAAACATTCCGTGCCCCAACATCCCAGCCGTTATGCATAACAATCTCCCAGTTGGGGCCTAAATCTACGCTGGAAGATGTAAACAAAGATTGAACTAGTTTGCAAACTTGATCAAAAACGTCCATGGACTCAAATCTGCGCCCACATACCGAACAGAAATTATCCTTAACCCGCTTTTTTATTTCGCCACAGCAATCTTTACCAGAGAAACCGTCATGCTCAATCACGGTCTTGAGACAATTACCGAAATGAGCCAGGGCATCCTCGATGCTATCTACATAGGCTGGATTGTTAATCAACAAGCAGGCATTTGACATAGACTCATCAGAGCCCAGTCGCAGTTCAAAACAACAATTCGATACCTTGGACTTAGCCATTGCTTAACACCTTTACTCTAGTTTCTGACTTGGCAATATCACACCGAATGGCATAAGACATGTTATCATACTCGACGGACTCGGCTATCCATTGAACAAGCGGATCATACCTACGATCCTTGGCTGTCCTGAGAATCGCAATAACCTCTTGTCGGGTCCACTTACGAAAATCGATGCTACTAATTGTATGTTCCATAATCAAACTTCCTTTATTTCAACAATGCTGTCAAACTGGCGACCTATACACTTGATGAGACTAGCCTTATTTGTGGCCGACTCCAAATTTTGGGCAACAATATCATAGTCGAAAATCTCGTAATGATCGTACCCACGAGAAGACTCGTGACTAAACTTGATCAAAGCGGCAAACTTCTTCATCCGAGACATGACTATCCTCCAAACCATCCGTGCATAATCCTAGGGCCTACACAAAGAACAATCGACCCAAAATATCTTCATGCATGAATTTTACGTCTGTACTTTGCAACATTCCAATAAGATACTCTACCTCGTCCTTAGCCAATCTCGGTTCGACCCACTCCTGATCTCCGTCTGAGCTAACAGGACGATCAAGGCTTCGACTAAGTTCCTGGACCATTCTACGTCTCATGTGCGGTTCCATGTGCCATGTCCTTTCTAAGGGCTTAACGGTTTTTAAGACACCCACATCATAACATACCAAACTAGAAAGTCAATGAAAATCCAGCTACTACCTCGTTGTCCCGAACGGGAAAATAATTAAAACCTAGATATAGCTCGCTAGGCCCAAATAAATACCGAAATCTTAGCTTGTAACTTCTAACCATGTCTGTACTTAACTTCATATCTGTGCTCGTGTCTACTTTGATTTTCTTCCACCAAGGCTCGTGTTTTTGGCCGGAATTTCGTTCCTGATCGGGACTATCCGAAGTAATCCTTAAAATATCATGAAGGCTCACTCTAATTTTCAGGGCGTCGTCAATAGTCAAAAACCTATTGTCAATTAGCATGTCTGACGGCCTATTCAAGGTACTTAGCCTGCCACCAAACCTGCTAGTTGGCAAAATTCTGACCTCTGGTAACATCGGCTCGTACAAGCTATGTCCATAGTCAAACTGTGTTTGCCGTTGGAGCAGCCTTAAACCGTCTACACGAATACGGTTCTCAAGAATTTTCCAAAGAATATGTCTGTTGTTTTGGGGCGTGTAGACCTGAGCCTGGAGCGAGCAGCCAAGCATCGTAACTAAACACAATTTAAACAATATCATTTCTAAGGACTGATCTGTCTTCCGGAAGTTAACATCACGAGTTCGCCCAAGTGTATAGACGGGGTGTATACGGTTAAACACGCCCTACATCTGCGTCCATTTCCATAATGGTACACATTTTCGCCGCAGTCTGGACAGTGTCCGTTCATGACCTCTACCGCTGAACGATCTGCCAGTATAGTACCATGTTCCACAGGCGACTCCTCGCCATCAAACAACTCAAGAGCATTATTGTGAAGAAAAACGACCAGATCTGCGTCTGCTTTTGTCCTGAAAGAGTCTGAAATTACAGAACCGTTAGATCCGCATCCGCATTGCTCACATACATGTTCGGATGTTGAATCCACTGAGAACAATGTTTTTGGATCATTACTAATATTGGCTTCAGCCAACCATCGTCCCGGTGTGGCCTCTGCTTCAGCTTCAGTCTGATATCTCAGCACATAAGACTTACCACCTTGCAAGATTTCTATGCCGCGAACAGAGAATCCTAGGCCCTTGCCGTAGCAGCGTAACGTATCCCCAGCCTTAGGCTCGAAATCTGGCAAATCGTCATTCTTTTGTACCCACAGACACCAGCCAAAATGTAGTGTCCAACTCCTAGCTTCAGATGTTACGCTCTCGATAATGTCTTCTACATACTGTTTATCAGATGCTGGAATTTTAATCATACAATACCGACTTTATTGATATCAAAGAAAACATACCCAGATCCGCGCCAATTATCATAATGAGCTAGGCCTAGGCTATATTTACTACAATATTTTGTCATGTGGGCCACGATGTCAAGATAGTCCGCAGACTTATCGTGTGGCAAATAAGCTGCACCTAGAGTATCTAGGTTTCTAGTCAATGCTCTGATTTTGAGGGCGTTATTCACAGTTGGCTGGCTTTTCTACGCAAACTGTCCGCCAACTTTCGCATAGGCTCAACTTGATGCGTAGACCACCCACCAACCTTTGAATCAGTCGCCCATGTGTCCAACTGATTTGCGATCAAACTTAAATCACTACTGTGCGAATTACCAGTATCGGCAATAAAATCTGCCAACATGCGAGTGCTCATAATTAACCATCCTTTCTAGGATTAAACTTATGGAACAACTCATGCAAACTACCCGCCACATCGCCTTTCACGCTGCTAGGGTCGTTATATGGATACCAATTCTCTTCGCGCTGCTCATGATAAGACTGGTCTGCTTCGTGAGGACGTGGTGCGACGATAAAAAGTGGTATATCAATCTCCGCGCCGTCCAGCATGGCCAAAATAGAAAATGCCAGTCCGGACAATTTACCATAAGTGTCTCGCTTGGGTGCGTTCCTATCCCAGTAATCTATCAATCTCCAGACCTGACGAAGCAAATTATCGCGAACCTCGTCTGTGGTTAACTCTCTAGGCTTCTGCATAAATTTGCTCCTGGTTGACCGTACTAACTTCGCCCGGATCGGCCACAGGTACGATTACAGCCTTTCTATACCATTCAGCCGCCCGCATGGCTCGCCGAGCCACTGACCAAGTAGATAATAACCTAAGGAAAGCTAAGTCATCTCCGTTGGCTATAATGGCTCTGTTCAATAGATCAGCCATATTAGCTTCTACTGGCAGCCCTAACTTTTCTAAGGCTTCGACCCACTGAGGAATTGCATCCATAGCTTCGCTCATCATCTAATCCTTTCTAATCAAAAAACTTAATCAGCACCCACGCGATTGCAAAACACATACACGAAAATGCCACTGCACCTGGCCAAGACAAGCTAGCGAAGAATTCCATTTTTTATCCTCTTTTCTGCCTAGAGCTAAATGCACAGTCTAGCAGCCAGAAGTACCTGATACTTGCTCTTGGGCGACTTTCGCGGCCTCAGGATCACTTGTCTTCGGGGTGGAGCCGAATCCCGTTCTGACACCAGACGCTCAGGTATGAGTTTCCTCACTACACTAGACCGTACATGTGAACATTATACATTTCTCGGCATCTGAAGTCAAGCCTTAAATTTCTGTAGTACTTCTTTTCCCCTGACCTGAAGTACTAATTTACCTGATCGCCGATACTTAACGTACTTTCTCTGTACTAAACTATCAACTTCTTCTTGGCTAAAATCGTGTGCATACCCTGAGTCAGAAATATCAAATAGTGCCTTGAAGTCACATCCTGTGATTTCTGGTTTTGGCGAGTAAAGCCAGAGATTATTCTGCACTATCTGTTTAGCCTGTGTTACAGCCTGCTGAGCCGACGTAAAATCCAGCCTCGAAGCTAGCCAACTCATGGCCTCATTTTCGGCCTCGGCGTAGGTCTTGAATCTCGTAAACACCGCCTCAGATGAACCAAAATCCTTGATAATGTCACTCTTGGGCATCAAACCGCGACAGTCTAAAACGTGCTCGGCATCGACAAGCACGTAAAAGTGGCCTGTTTCACTGTAAGGATCAAAAATCGTTTCGATTTGTAACCCGTAAACCTCGTGCAGAGCTAATGCAAACGCTGAGCACTGCCCACACATGTATTTATCAAAGAAACTGTTTGAGACGCAAAATTTTGGATGACTCACAGTGATCGTAGCCAATTCTGCACAGCTTTACGTGCGGTACCGTGATACTCAATATACTCGTCCAATGCCATCAACGTGCTGCCTGTCTCTGCTTCAGCCAATCTAACTAAATCAGCGGCGTCAACCCAAGTAGTTACTGGGAGCACTCGTGTAGCATACCTATCAATATAATCGACTCTAATCCCATATCTAGAGTAAACAGACTCTATGTCTATCTTTACAGAATCTAGCCAATCTGCGACTGCACTCTTTGTTCTTACCTCTCTAACGGCCTTGGCATTTTTCTGTGCTTCCTTCTCCGAACCGCCACTGTTCAGGGTATCATAATAGGCTTCAGTACCTGATGCACCAATATAAGTTGACTGCTGTTCTAGGTATGTATCTAGAGGAACTAATCTCTGCGTACGTACCAACCAGTCAGTTGAAAATGTGATGGGTTTAGGGGCGGTCACTGATTACCTCGTACTCCAACGCCGTTCTCAGGCTGCCATATAACTCATCAGGATCGTTCTCAGACAGCCCTGACATCGTTCCGTCATTAACTTCGATCAAAATCCATCGACCGTCTAAAGTCTCGGCAATATCTAGCACAAAGAAGTTTACATGATCCTTGGCCACGCTAGCTACTTGCTGAGCAAATGCAACACAGGCTTTGTCCGGGCTTTTTGGGATATGCTCAGCTAAAGACCAGTAGTAGCCACTAGACAGTAACACATTCTTATAGAAAAAGAACCGCCACTCATTAGAAAATGGCAAATCATTGATACCAACTTCTAGTACATTTAGTGGCTCAAACTTACGATATATGATACCTTGATCACAGATTTGACCGTCACTTAACAAATCGCCAGCTATGCGCATGGCATCTGCCTTGGTCGGAGCAAACATTTTTGTATTCCACTGAAACTTCCTAGAGTTGGTCTTGCCTTTGACTACAAACGGGCCTGGGTACCGACATAGATAGAAATTATTATCATTCCAAGACTCGGGTGTGAATTGCTTCAAGTCCTCGTAATAATCAAAATCAGCAATCCAGTTGTGCTGCTCGGTTGTGTTAATTAGCCTAGAAGATCCAATAAGTAGGTCATTTTCTAGCTCTTGATGAAATGGCAGCGCAGAGTACCTAGGTATAACCAGTCTATTTACTGGAATGGCACAGCGCTGGGTATAAACATCGAAATACTTCCTGGCTATTTTACATTCTTCCTCGCTGTCTTGATCCTTACGAAATAAGATAACTGGTTTCATCTACTCCTCGAAGTTAAATTTGCGTGATGGACCTGAAACTACTGTCTGAGACGACTTACGTACTCCGACGTCTACCTGCTGAACCCGGCCAGCACCACTTTGCATAGTCAAATAATCAGCGTCAGCGACCTCACTGCCAATCAAAACTCTAGCAAATACTCCGGGCTTAAGGACATTTGGCTGGTACTTGTCTGTTGAATAAGACCTGCCTATGATTACTGCTGTAATAGTAACTTCCTTCATCGATCTTTTCGGACTAGCCCAGCGTAGCGTGGCTCTAAAAGTGTCGTTTGCGTTAATCACGACTCGATCATCATACATAATGTCCGCCCGCCCTGTCATTCTGCTAACTCGTGTGTTAACTCGAACTACAGGACGATCTCTAACACAAAGATCAAACCAAGAATCATACCATACGGACTCGTCATTACAGTGTAATACTATGCCATCGACTATAAAATTTGACTCCAATTGCCTGCTTCGTAACAAATTTGTGACGGCATATGTTGAACCTGCCATTCCTACGGCATTATAGAAAAAATCGATCTCCAACATGCCAAAATCTGGCCTCAGTACAAAACGATCATAGTACTGAGTCGGTGTCCCGTCACTCATCGAATTCAAACTGCTGCCAAAAAAGATCAAAATCAAATTCTTGCTTGATACAGTCTGGTATCCACAACTGCTCAAACGAACAATCTATGCACTTCAGAATCACGTTGTTATCTCGAATTTCTGGAACCAATGCTACATGATTTGAATCGGTGCCGCAAGTCAGTGGATGCACGTGTGGATTGTTCTGCCAGGCATTGACACAGGCCACTATTTCGTCGTTGTTCATGATTTGAATCCATTCAAGTAGTATACACAGCCAAGACCTGTAATTCTAACGCCGCCGCAAAACTCAACTAAATTTTGTTCAACTAAGGCATTTAAATCTGATGTAAAAAATCTAGATACTCGCTCGGATAGATCCTCCACTGGCATAGCCGGGTTACTAATGTCATTGGGATCTTTCATCCTATGATTGTACAAAACTGCCAGTATCTGATGTCCAATTGGTTCCACTATGCTCGTTCCAGCAAATAGTTAATCACACTCGGCCAGCCTGGGAACTTAGCTGTGCCGAAATGAATATGCTCACCTGTAAATTTGTCCGCGCCATTTTTTAAGCGATCATCGATCAAAAAGGCACCAAGATTTAAGTCTTTGCGATGCGATAAAATTAGCCGCTTTTCGGCATTTTTACCTAGATACTGTTGAACCCACAGTAGTTTATCCGACCACGAACTCGGATTATTCCAGGACGGCGTAGATAAGATGTAGACATCAAAGGCACTGGCTAGCAACTCAAAAGCCTCGATAGCTCCAGGTAAAGGCTTCAGTGTACCAAACAGGCCGTGAAGTTCGTCTATTTTACCAGCATATCGATCACGAGTTTCCTGTGGAAGTGCCTTTATAGCAGTATTCCAGTCAGCCAGTACACCATCCATGTCGATGTAAAGAATTTTTTTCAAATGCTGATCCTCAGAACTTTTCCCAATTTGCCAAAAGCCTCAACAAACCTGTCCTGAAACACATTATAACCATAGATCGCACTGTCATATGGATTCCCGCTCGATTTTTTCTTGCCGTGCTTATCTATGTGGGTGATCTTGTTACCGTGTTCGTCTAAAAAGTTGACTCGCCCACGAACAAAACAGACTGCATTAAGCCTACTGCTTAAAATATTATCTTGCCAGTATAGAGTAGAAAACCTGGTGCCGCGCGGTAACAATGCTATAATCTGCGTACCTAGTTCGGATGCTTCGCGGATTTTTTTTGTCCAATCTCTGATTACTCGGCCATAAGGCGGATTCACAAACACACCGTGATACCACGGCTGTACTAGGCCATTATCTACTATTGTATAGAACCTTTCTGCCTTTGTAGGATTAGTACTAGTTGTTGCCGGATCTAAGGGAATCTGGCCTTCAAAGTAATATCTAGTACAGGCTAAAATACTCTCAGGCGTGAAATATTCGACGCGCTTACATTCTTTATCAACCCAGTTTGTATCGATTACCGAATCCTCACAAAAAATACTGGACACATATTCTGACAATCAAAGCGCAACTTACCATGCAATGTCGGATAGTTTATAGTAAGTAGTCTCAGTCCGCATCTTGGACACCATATCTTACCTAATGTAAAGATCACTTAATTTCGCCGCCTCGAAATACAGGCGTGTGTGCTCGTAACTGCTCATTAGTCATATGTACTGCAACGTCACCAAGTTTCTGTGCCTCTTCACTGACCTGCTGCCAAGCTTTATCTAACAGAATACTATCACGAGAATTGGACGTCTTAACTTTATGCATCATACTTGATGCCGCATTGTATCCTTGACTGACGATAGCCAGTACACATGCCGCATACTCTGGGCTAAATTCCATATCACTAGGATTCAATATACCTATTAACCCATACTCCATGAATCATGGACGTAATAGCAGCAAGGCTCGTTAAATCGAAAGCTCTAATTACGCGCATCTCTGATGCCGCAAACAGACCATCATGCCTATCAATATTTCCACCGGCTTCGACTACACACAAAATATCCTTGACAATACATTGTCTCAAACAGCCAAACAGCGTACTATAAGCATGAAATCCAGATTTACAAACAACTACACTGCCATTATGCCTATGCCACTCACCAGGAATACCGCCTTGAGGCATAGACCACTCTACATTTCCGTAGAATGATCTCGCCTTGATACCGTCTTTAGTAAGAAATTTATATCCTACTATCTCGGTCACCTGCTACCTACCAAGTAACCCGGCTTCTTATCCAGCTTCATTTTGATCTCACTGTAACTAAATGGCCGATACTCAGGGTGACAATCGATCCCCACATCCATGCTCTTAGCTACCGGATCTTCAGGCAAACCACCATGTGAGTGACCATACAAGTGCCACGAACCGTGATGCAAATGATTCCATACGCGCATCGCATAGTGGCACATTGTGATTCGTTGGTTGTTTATTGTGCGCTCGCAATATGGGCTACCTTCTGACAGAAATCCAACGCTTCTGTACTCAGGTGCATACATCCTATCGTGATTACCGAGGAGCATAACTATAACGGCACAGTTTATTCTTCGCCTATATTCAGCCACAATCTTGTAATCTCGGCTCATGCAGAAATCGCCAAGAAAATACAGAGTATCTTCTTGGTCTACAACCGCATTAATATTGGCAATTAGAGCATTATCATGTTCCTGTATCGACTTAAACGGCCGATTACAGTACTTAATGATGTTGGCATGCCCGAGATGCCAGTCGGCACTGAACCAAATGTTCACTCGTCACCGTACTTAGTTGGGCTTAGGTACTTTGCTAGGCTATAAAATACTATTGCTGCGCCTACGGCTGATCCAGGCCAGTTATGAGCCAACATAACAAAGGCTGTTGCGGCACTGAAAACCATCCCCTGAACTAAGTAAGAAGTTCTAATCATCGAAGCCGATAACTTTTAACATCACGGCCTTTCAGGATCTTGGTTGCCACGCAATCTATCTACCAAATTGCCTAACTCTTCAATTAATGCTGCACCTGCCTGAATAACCTCATCAGCTAAATCCGTCGAAATTAGCACACTATCAGCTAGTTTGCTGGCCTCATCTAAAGTGGCTTGATCCATGTGTCTGCGCGCTTGACGGATGTACTGCTTAGCATTGCTGGTAGAAAACTCAACATCCCAGTCAAGTGCAAGTGGATCGGGCTCTGGAATCTTGGATAGTGCTCGCAAAGCTACTGTTAATCGCTTGGCTATTTCTAGTTGGTCCATATTAGCCTGCGAACATCAGCAGACTGTTGAGCACAACGATTAAGCCTAGAATAAGCCAATGCCACAGCATATAACACGTTTTCTGGTCTGCCACACTACTGTGCTTGAATTCGTCGCGCTTGTTTACGACTTTATATTCACGAGTCTTATCCGGAAGCACTTTCAGTAGAACCGACCGTTCAACCACATTCCGATGAAATGACCAAACCCAGATAGGAATAAGGACTAAAAATAGCCCCAGCCCGATAACAATCCTGGCGAAATCCTCACCGATTACCCTCCAGGCTACCAACACCAGAGTAAACTTACCCACGCCAGTCTTTGAAAACTGATCAGCACGCTCGGTCAGTGCTCCCAGAGAACTATCTACAGCGTGGCCGAGTTCGGCTCCGAAACCAACCCAGTTACCATACTGCTCCACCCTAGACTTTAGATTCTCGGCTTCAATCTGAGCTTTCTGTTCGGCTGTCAGCATATTCTCTGGAACCTGCACAGTTCTAATCTGCTGAGCAAATACTGGCGAAGCCGCCAAACAGACTACCAAAAACAAAGCTATTCTCATCTTTACTTCTCCTCAAAAATGATGGCGCCTTGTAGCACGCCATAAGAACTTTTCTCGTGAAATTGATATGTAGTTGGCGTTTCACCTACAGACCGATCACGAGTCAAATACCATAGATGATCATCCTTCCAAGTAGCTGTTACTAAAGTCTTACCTGCTGGCAGTGTAATAGTCGCAGTGCCTCCAAAACTCTTGGCGCGGCTATTTTGAGTACAGGCCGAGACTACAAGCACAAAAGCCAGACAACATACTCCAAAAAACTTCTTCACGATATCCTCCGTCTAAGGAAATATTTTGTATCTTATATGACAAAAAACAGTGAGAAGGCTGGGATTGTGGACACTTCTCTAAAAAGCCTAGAACTAGGCTATCAACCTGTTCTCCCTAGTACTTGCATAAGATAGCCGGTGGTTTAATTCCGGTAGATGGCCAAGGTTATTACCCGTCGTTTACCAGTATAGCATAAACGTCCGTAACTATCAACTTGCCATTTAACCATGCCGTTGGCACTACCCGTCGGGAAATATCCCTGGGCATCTACTTTCCCATAGTCTTTCACATCCTTAGGACTTACGCCCTAAACGAATACCTGGTGGAAGGTATCCCCCCGGTTGCTCGTCTTAACTGTCTAATTTTGGACCCTTTTCAGAGTCCAGTTACAGCAGGTGTCCGACGCGATGGAGCGCTGACTTCGCCCTTTCCCGCCATCGGCAAACCACCTAGCTTCCATGAGAGTATCACTCTCGCTAACTCAGCACTGCCAGATGTCACCTGCTCAACGTCAAAGATTGTATCACTACCTGATCAGCAAGTCAAGCTTATATTTCAAATAATTTATCTCTTGACTTCCGATTTGAAAATAGTATAATCTCAATGACTAAACGGAGCCTAATATGGACAAAGGATTCTGGGTCGGATGCGTTGTAGGATTGATCCTCGCTGGATTTCAATTATTGGTTACACGGAGGCGCAAATAGTATGTCACAAAGACGATACCAGCAAATGCTAAGTGCCAAACGCCAAGCTGCTTATTGGCTGGCTTTAGGTAATCTAGCTACCGAGATCAGCCAGAAAGAACTAGCTGAACGACACTATGCTCGTTCACAAAAGTGGCATGATCGGATGAACAAGTACCTAGGAAATTCCTAATGACTCTTGCACTATCTCACAGACTGGACAGGTGTCTTAAGCCTAAGCACTTGGCTTACCTACAACGATTTGCTGACGTTAAGCATATGAAACGAGATATTCAGTTGGCATTGAAACTAGCAGATCCATTGCGTGAAGCTGTGGGACTGCCCATTGGTGAACAAGGCTGTTACTTTACTGGTGGATTAGGTAACTTGGGACAAGAGTCGGACAATTCAGTGATTTCTAGGTCTTCGCCGCCTATCGGTATGCCAGGACTGTGGTGCCAGTGGGCACCGACTGAGTCTGGGCAGTGCATAGACTGGGTCGGCGATCCCAACAAACTTTACAACTACACAAAGTGGCTAGATTACTTACTGTCTCACTTCCTAGGACCGTGGGGATATAGGCTGCATTCTCAGGACATTACTACAAAGGCTGTGACATCTAAAGTTAATATCATACTGCCCGACTACCAAGGCAGGATATTCGAGCCAAATATCTACGCCAGGAAAATGAATTTTGAAAAGTAACTCTTGACTTCGCAGTAAAACCTGATATACTGTAATCAACTCTAAAGAGGGAGGAAAGCCGTGGCAAGCAATAACACACATAGTAGCGGGATCGGGTTGTGCGGAATGATGTTCATCTTGTTTCTTGGTCTAAAGATCACACATAACATCGACTGGTCTTGGTGGTGGGTAACCGCACCACTGTGGGGGCTGCCGGTCTTGGTGCTACTTCTTCTGGGAGTTGTTTTTCTAGGCTACGTAGTCATTTTAGCCGTTAAAGGCTAATAGAAAGGCAAAACAGCATGTGCTTAGACAGGCTTAAAGACTTTCCAACAAAAGACTGTGGTTGGAAAGTCTTTTGTTGGACGTGAAGGCAAACTGGAAGGACCATTTACAGACTACATATTTCCTGTGAATAGATAGCTCGATGCCAATAACGGGAAAAGATGCATTATTCTGTGTACTAATCATGAGGATAAGAAATACAAAGCTGGTTTTCATATTTATACTAGCCGAGACTCTGCAAGAGAATCTGCAAGAGAATCTGGATATAACGTCATAAGAAAAGTAAAATTCAAAGAGGTTACTGCGACTGGAATGCAGCATGGGTGCAAGGTAATTGTAGCTCAAAAGCTACTAGTAGTTCCTGTTAAAAAGAGGAATAGAAAGCGATAGACAATGAATACAGCAACAAAGATTGAACTAATCCTGGAACTACTTGACGGCACAACTGTAGACGAACGCAAAGATATTATAGCTGCTCTATCAGATGTGTACTGCACGCACTGCTGGAGACAGACCCTTGGTAACCGGTGTTATTGTCTTGCCGATGAGTAGTCCGCTAGATACTCTGACGGCCGACAAGATAACTAGGGAGCTAGCTTTAAGTCTTACTGGCCAGCCGCGCAGCAACAACAAGGAAATCTGGGTCGAGGCTAGGTTAACTAAGGAAGAAGTGTTGATATTACTTGACCTAGTGGAAAGAAACAGGCCATGACCGAAGCTGAAGAACTTGCCGAAATGATGCACAAGGCTATCTGTACCTCTAACCACATTGACATGTGCGACTGGGAATACTCTGAGTGGTACTATCCCAGAGGCGAACGGGAAAGGTACTTGACCAAAGCAACTAAAATGCTAGACATAGCGAAATTTGACACAGTTAAGGCCATATTGGAATTGATCTAAAGGAGAAAGCGATGCGCCATTACCCGGATGCTGACAACAAGTATGATCAAGAAGACCTGGCTGAATTAAATGCCCAGCCATGGATGGTCAGGCTACTTAAACTAAACCCAGATTACACCTGTTGGGGACCGCACGAAGATTACATGAGCGACAGTGGAGATGGCTGGAATTCCAGGCAACTGCCTAATACTTGGTCCGAATTTGGGCCGTGGGAACTCGATGATCTCAACGAGCTAGCAAATTTTTACTTCTCGGTAGAGCGCGACAGCAAAGAGTGCCCAAGCTGCGGCGGTTCAGGCTACCACCCAGATGCTTTGTGGGTGTCGGGATCATTCTATGAAAACTGGGAGATTATTGATGTTATTGACCCTTTAGCTATAGTGAGTAATTCATGATCTGCTCCGTGCATCGCTGCCTAGATAAACGCGGAAATCAAGTCAAGAAGCCACTACGCTTCGCGGACAACATAGATATTTCTTGGCCCACAGCAAACGCTTTTGATGGCATGTCGTGCGTAGGTGAAATGACCGTACACAGAGTAGACATCCATGCACACGGCATATTTATCTATGGATTTGAAAAAATCGGCGAACGACTAATAGCCATGGAGTGGTTTGCTCGAACTGTTCCTGTGCCAGAAAAGGATAATCATGTACAATCTATCTAAATTCACTACGCTCGTGCTGCTAGTGGCTGCCCTGGACTCGGTAGCGCCATTTGCCGTTGTACCTACCAGTAGACCCGTTGCCGCTCCGCGTACACCAATAGAATTCACTATCGATACTGACTTGACACAGCAGGTGCCTGTAATTGCAGAAGACTTTGATTTGTATTTTGAGCGGCGGCAGATGAAAGAAATGTACGGTCTTGGTAGAGCGCTCGTCTCGGCTCAAGACAAGTATAGTATCAATGCAGTATATATTATGGCCCACGCGGCTTGGGAATCTGGCTGGGGAAAATCAAAAATAGCCAGGAAGAAGAAAAATCTGTTCGGCTATGGCGCTTTCGGCGCCTCGCCTATGAATTCGGCTTGGACATTTAATTCTTTTGCGGACAGCATCGATGTTGTCATGTACTATGTAAAACAAGACTATTTAGCGCCCGACGGTCGATATTGGGGCGGATCGCCTACGCTAGCTGGAATGAGTAAAAAATATGCTACAGACAATAACTGGAAATTTGGTATCGTGAGCATTATGAATAGATTTTGGAAAATAAAGCGATGAAGATCAACTGTATTGCATGTAACAAGAAAATCATCTATGCTGACTTAGATAGGCCATGCCCGAATTGCTACTATGTCAATGCTACAAGAATCGTTGATAACGAAGGTCCGGACGATTGGACTAGCACACGCGACGATCCTGTAACAGATGAAATGTTAAACTTCCTAGATTCTAGTTGTGAGAACCAAAGAATTATGTCTGAAAAATATGGCAGCAAACACGGGTTTTACCCGTATCCATATTTAGAACTGAAACGTCTAATTTACGAAATTCGTGCCCTGCGAGAACACAAATTGCAATCAAACAATGACTCTCTCTGAAGAACTGCTCCGTAAAGTAATCTCCAAAAGCGGGTTCACGCCTCGACTACCACAGATTACCTTGGCTGGAGAAATCGAGTCTGCGATTAACACACCCTATACGTTAATCGCAGAAGCGCCCACAGGCACCGGCAAAACACTAGGCTACCTCTGTGGAGCCCTAGCTACTAAGTTCCGACCTGTTGTAGTAGCCACAAGCAGCATTGCCCTACAAAGACAGCTAGACAAGGAAGATCTGCCTAAAATTGCCGAGGTTATGCCCGTAACTTGGGGGATTCTAAAAGGCAAAGGGAACTACATTTGTCAGGGTAGGTTTAAATCATTTTGTGACGTCGCTGGTGGACGAGACGAAATCACGGATAGACTGCTAACCTGGGGTGAGTCCGAGATCCGTGACAAGAAAACGGGAGGACGGGAATCAGCACCTGAAGACCATAAAAGATCAGACTGGCTTTCGATCTGTGGCGACTATGATGAATGCAAAAAATGCAAAAACTGTTTCTATGAAAAAGCCAAAGCACAGGCAGTCAAGTCAGACGTTATAATCTGCAATCATCACAGCTTAATGGCTCACTTAATGTATACCGAGGTGTTTCAAGACCGACAACCTGCTTTTATCATTGATGAGGTACACGCTTTTGGAGAAAATGCTAGAGGCTTCTTCCAGAGAAAAATATCTCGTGGGCGAGTTAAACAACTGGCTAATGCTGCATCTAAGGCGGGCATCTATGGCTTTGAAATCATTCAGGGGCTCGTAGATATTGAATTAAACAAGTACAAAGATAGAATATTTGCGAAGAATTTTCAGCCCTTTGATCCAGGTCTAGGCCGGTGGACTCAAACGCTGTCGGCATTCGAAGATTTAAGCCTATTAGGCCAACCACTGAACAATTTTGCAGATGAATCTGCTTATGGTGAAGACCTTACCAAACTAGTTGCCAGAATCTACAAACTCGAAGATGACATGCAGTTCATGAACAAGCCTATACCTGAAGGCTGGATACGCATCGTCGATAAAATAGAAACACCTAATTATGTTGACGCCTACATGTTTGCCGTGCCTCCGATCTTGGATAATAAAATCCAGGAGTTATTCGAAGAACTCGGAGGTAGACTCGTGGGGGTAAGCGCGACGATCCACAAAGATAAGACCAGCGTTAAAACGCTCATGGGATTCCCGGCTGAGAAGGGTGTACAGATAGCCTCAGTTTTTGACGAAGCAAATCAGAGGCGAATATATGCTCCAGAGACATCTGATCGAGGTACTACGGCGGACGAGCTTCTTAGGGTCGTAAAAATACTAGATAAAGCCACTACGGGAGGTATGCTAGTACTTTGTACCTCGTGGACCATGGTGCGCGAACTTGAAGCTAAGTGGCCTGGAAATATTTCCGTAAGATTCCAAGAATCAGGGCGTGCTGCTGCCGCTGCACAATCGCTGCGCGAAAAGCAAGTTAAATGCGTCGTTGCTACAAGATCACTGTGGACTGGGATCGATCTTCCGGGTGACTTACTAACAGTCGTTATCATCGACAAACTACCCTTCGAGACACCTACCGACCCTGTAATGTCGTTTTTGAACGATTACGTAGAAAAAAAGTACAAAAATGGCTGGAATAGAACTTATTTAGCCGACATGATCATGTCGCTAAAGCAGGGCATAGGTAGACTAATTCGACGAGAAACAGACAAAGGCGTGGTGGCAATACTAGATGGACGGGTCAAAAACAGTAGATACTCAGGCACCATCCTAGCTGCCTTACAACCTGCCAAGATTACAAGCGACTTGAACGATCTGGTAGAATTTTTAAAGAAGACTTGACTTCACAATAAAATCTGGTATGCTGTAATTAACCCTGGTAGAAAGGACACCTGCCATGAATACGTACACTGTTGGCGAGTACTCTGACCTGCTCGATGGCTGGCCTGTTCTGGACCCTGATGGAAACATTCTTCAGCATCCAGACCGCAAAACCAAAGCTGACAAATTGCGTGCTCAATTTAATGCTGCTTTTGATCTGGCTTACCGACTTGGCTATGACGACTGTTGCGAAGAACATTGATTTAAACCATGCTGACTCCAAACATGCTCAGGCAGCTACAAAAGATAAGTGACACATCTAGTAAGACGTTGGGAACATTAGCGTGGGAGGTGAGCCGTGACTTCGCCAGTTGAAAGATTAGAGTCTCTTGCTTACGATTTTGGTGTCCGGGATCTTTGTAGCATAGTTTTAAAAGACTATCGCTTTTCAGTATGGTCGGGATCGTCTAAGCCATTGCAGCACCACTATGGCAAAGGTGGTTTAGCTAAACATACACTCGAAGTGGCGGAATTGTGCTTACTTAATAATAAATATCTTCCAACAAATGAACAAGTAAACCCGTGTCAGCTTTTTATAGCAGCAGTGTTTCACGATGCAGGAAAGATGTGGGACTATCAACAACCCAATGCTGAATGCCAAGATTGGACGTCCACTGCTCACAAGCGACACATCCACCACATATCCAGGTCCGCTCTTGTCTGGTATGAATCATGTATACTGAACTCGCATCTTAAACTGAGTGAAGAGTATATCAATGACATATTGCATGCCATTCTTGCTCATCACGGCCGACGGGAATTTGGTAGTCCGGTTGCTCCAAACACTCGACTGGCCTGGATGCTTCATCTTTGTGATGGAATTAGTGCCCGGATGAACGATGCTGAAAAATGGGATCGAATTAAGGACACTCATGAATCCTCTTAACCAAATCACTAAGATCCACCAGTCTGGCTACAAGGCTGTTCTGGCTATCACGGGAGGCGGTACGGGTGCTATCAACAGCCTCTTGGAGCATGGGGGTGGCTCGGCATTTCTATTGGAAGCTATCGTGCCTTATGGCCAGGAAAGCTTGGCGGGCTTCATTGGTCACGTGCCTGAAAAGTATGTCTCCGACCTGACAGCCAGGCAACTTGCCATGGCAGCATACATCAAGGCAGGTAAGCTGACAAAAGAGAAAGTTGTTGGCTTTGGTGCGACATGCTCGTTAGCTAAAACCGACGAGCGTGAAAACAGGAAGCATGTAGTATACCTTGCCTACCAAACACGAGACACAACGTGTACTTTCCATACAGAGTTGGATAATACTCGCGAACTCGAAGAAGCAGAAGTTTCGCAACTTATTATTGACTTCCTGGGCGATGCTGTAACGGATACGACAAATATTGAACCTACTGCAAAAATAGTTGCTGATGCAGGCCTAGTAAACATCCTTCACAGCCCCGGTTGCTATATTCCTAAACCACTGCATAGATATCCAGCAACAAAGCGTTTTATACTTTCCGGATCATTTAATCCACTGCATGATGGACATAAAGAGATGGTCCAAACAGTACTCGAAATTTATGACGCTCATGCAGCATTTGAATTATCCATAACTAATGTTGACAAACCGCCACTTGACTATGTTGAAATCGAACAGCGATCTGCTCAGTTTGATGGCAATCTTGTACTGACCAATGCGCCACTATTCATTGACAAAGCTAGGCTTAATCCAGGCGTAACCTTTCTGGTAGGCATTGATACTTGGGAGCGGATCATCGATCCTAAATACTACTCAGGTAGCGTTTCTGACCGTAATAAAATGATAGCCGAGTTGGAAAACCTAGACATAGCATTTATGGTGTTTTCTCGTGAAATCAACGGCGCCATCAAATCGCTTGCAAGCCCCTGGGGTAAAAATGGTGGATTCGCCTATTCTGCTACTGAGCATAGAAAGTATGCTCACGTATCTTCCACGCAACTTCGTCAGTATGAAGCTTAAACTAGTCCTCTGGCCTGATCCAAAACTAACCCAGCCATGCCTGGATGTGCCATCGGATTATAACATCGAGCCACTTATCGTGGCCATGCAAACATTGATGCGAAAACTTGGCGGTATTGGCCTGGCTGCTCCACAAATAGGTAAACAGCTAAGAATGCTGATTACTGATTTGCCCGGAATTCCTGGGCTTATCAACCCTCAAATCATCTGGCGGTCTAAAAAGGTAATTACCGAATTTGAAGGTTGCCTGTCTATACCAGATGCCAGAGTGGCGGTACCGAGGCCCAAGGAAATCAGGGTTACTGGAAATGATCTATCCAAACATAAGGTAGAACTGTGCCTGTCTAATTACGAAGCCAGGGTCGTTTGCCACGAAATTGACCACTTGAACGGAAGGTTAATTACAGATTATGAATAAGCCTGATCTAGTTTATCCTAAAATACTCGCTTTCTATGATGAGCGTGCCAAACGAATACGTGCTGTAAAAGCCGAATTAGAACGACTAGCCTTTGCTGAGGAACAGGACTCTGCTCTAAAAAAATTGGAGTCGGATGAATTCAAGAACGAGCTTGGCCTTGAGGCTGCCTATCAAACCATGTCCGAAGCCTCCGTATACTTTATAGGCAATATTTTCCAAGAAGTCTGCCTAGCTAAAAATAGGTTCCCTCGATGGTGCGACCTACAAATGCCAACATCGAAGTGCTGGTTTGAAGGCGCGCCTATACGAATCCCTGGAATTAGAGAGCCTATTTGCGCAATCATGGTAGAGATTTTTACGGAAAATAGGGCTTTGGAAATCACAGAACTAGCATTTCAAAGATATAAAACACTTTATGCAAACAAACCACTACCGCCTGATAACGTATTACGAGAATCCTTTAAACAAGTGAAAGATCAGGCCATATTAGACGGAGAACTCCAAGAACCAGCCAAACTGCTGATACGAGTTGACGCCTTTTTTGAGAATAAGCGTGGCTCAGAAAAAAGCTATCCATTTTACTACATCTTAGACGTACTAGCACGTGAAGAAGACTCCAGTAAAAAATTTGTCGGGGAAAACATAATAAATTCTACTGATTCTTCCTATACACGGCCTTTTGCCCTGCCTCTACTTATGGCCGCATACAATCTCATATGTTTAATCACTAGTGTCAACGTGCGCCTTGTGCTAGAAAAACCTAAAAACTCAAAGGGCAAAAGGAATCGTAACAAACCTCAGAATGCCAACCCGCCATATCGGTGGGTAAAATTACTTCTAAGTAAGAAACAAAAAGTCTATGAAAAAAGTGATGCCACTAACAAAAAATTCAGTTACTCCTATAGGCATGACGTTGGCGAAAGCTTTAAAAAGTATCGGCGATGCAAAAATTGTAATGCAATCAATAGTATATTACGAATACTACGTAATGATCCCTGTAAAAAATGTGCCTCGAATATAGCAGACACCAGGGTAGAAGTCTACTACAGTCAAAAATACAAAAGAGGACCAGATGTAGCACAGGCCGCAGCAAAGAAAATATACGATGTCAAAATAGGCGATCTGACCGTGTCTCAAATAATTAGTAAAATAGGCTTGACTTAAAACTAGTTTATGCTATAATTTTGGTATCCAAACAGAAAGGAAGAACGTGAAAGAGATTACTGCTGAACAGCTTAGCATGCTAAAATTCATCGATCATAACCACGGTGTAACAACTGAAGACTTCAGTTATGCATCTGCTGCCGGAAGGCTCAAAACGTTAAAGCACAAGGGGATGATCGAAGGCTTTCTAGGCGCGGACTTGTCTGGTGGTCGAAATTTTAAACGGTGGACTATTACCGAAACAGGCGACCTTATTATCAATCCTGAAGATCCAGATGATTACGAATTTTAATTTGACTTAGCTTTGTAACGTACTATATTCTAAAGTCGAGTTAAACAAGACTTCTGACTTGGAGAATAACATGACCCAGTATGTATTTCGTTTTGAGGACACCCGAGAAGTCGTGGCCTTGGATCATGGACATGCCTTCGGGCCATTTAACTCCGTCCGAGAAGCGATGACGGCTTTGTGGGGTGAATTCTTTACTGACGACCCATCTAACCTCTGTTATTTTTTGACTACCACAGACAACGACGAACCTATTTATGTTACGATGAGCAACGAAATTACTTTCGTAGATAACAACGGAAATCGGATAGACTAACAATAACTTCAGCTTTGGAGGGGCAGACGCGAGAGTTGACAGGCTATAACTGGAATCAACGAAATAGCATTGATTTTTGCGAAAACGAAAGGACCAAAATGGAAACTGAGCCTGTAACTCCGATGGCCTGGTCAAATGCTTGTGCTCTCATTAGTTTCATGGCTGGACTGGCCGCAATAGCCTGGGCTGCCGCTTGGGCACATGCAAAGCGACCTTTCTTTTACGATTTCAGACCTGGTATAAAAGCTTGCACTCGTTGCGGTCAGCAACCTCTGCCTTTTCAGGGTTTAGAAAAACGCGGAGACGGACTACTCTGCCTCGGCTGCGCGTCATTTTCGACAAAGGACTAAACGTGCGTAAAGCTGTCTATGCTGCGAGTCTTGATCCTATCACAAACGGACACATCAACGTCATCGAGCGCGCTGCTAAACTCTATGATGAACTCATAGTTCTAATCGCCGTAGATGCTCGAAAGACCTACACATTCTCGCCCGAAGAACGTGCCAGTATGGCCAGAGAAGTGACCCTGCACATGCCAAATGTCACAATCGATATCTGCATAGGCCACTACGTAGTTAAGCATGCGAAATCACTGGACGCTCAAGTTATTATCCGTGGCATACGAAATTTCAAAGACCTCGAAGCTGAGCAGACCTTGGCGGAAGAAAATAGAAAAATATGTCCTAACATCGAAACTGTCTGGATACCTTGTTTACCAAGCCTAATGCATGTAAGTTCCAGCATGGTCAAAGGCCACGTAGGTATTGATCCAAACTGGGAGAATGAAGTGAGACGCTCAGTGCCAGCGGCTATTGTAACTAAACTTAAAGAAAAGCTCTTGACTCACGTCTGAGTCATGCTATAATTCTCCTGTAATTAACCCTAGCAATCGAAAGAATCTTGGTGACCTATGAGACACGTTTCGGTGGTTATCCATACGAACTGGCATGAAGGTGAAAGAGGCCTGTCAGGGGTTAGCAGGGTCTTCATCGGCCCTGGGAGGGAGGAAAGAGCAGAGGCTTTTCTGCTTGAGCAGGGGGAACGCCTGAGTGTAGAGTACGATGTGGATCACGACGTGGAGGTAGATGAGGAATGATCGATTACATGAACATCGAAGATATTAACAAAGTGCCTCGCGGCTGTTTCAAATTTGTAATCGTGAACGGCCAGATAAGATTCGTAGACGTCATGTGCGGATCACACTATGAACTTGTAGGGCCTACTGAACAGGCTAGCGACGCCGGTACGCTGGCTGTTCAAGATCATTATTGCCGAATATTAGAGACTGGTTCTATGACTCTAAAGATGCGCGGTCTGAGCGAGGAAGGCGAAAACTTACTCAAGGATAGTCTGAATCGGCCATTGAAGGACCGTGATGACTACTAAAGACTAAAGTACTCACTTACGTAGAAAGGTAACAATCATGCACGATACTCATACACCAGGCCCTTGGACCGCCAATCCAGAGGTTGAGTACCAGGCTGTGTTAGGCCCAGACGGCTTTATGGTCGCGGACTGTGCAATTTTTAGCTTTCATCCTGGATCGCCTACTAGTGAACGCTGCACAGCTAATGGCCATCTCGTATCCGCTGCGCCAGAACTACTGGCTGCGCTTCAGGAAATTCTCCGTGAATTTACGCCTGAGCACATGGACTCTGTAAGCAGCAGTGACTGTGGATCTAAAGCAAAGATCGCAATTGCTAAGGCCCTAGGGCGGTGACCAAGAAAGAGCGTCAATTAATCCGCCAGGCCATACGGCTTATTCATCAGGAAGATAACTACGACGACGGAATGGACATCCTGGCTAATCTCGCTGGACTTGACATGACCCTAAGAAATGCCATAAAGGATTGTGGCTCAATTAGTGCTCTTGAAGCCGCAGCACGACCTGACTCTACCTTCGAGGTACGCCTACTTGATCCGAAGACATAGAATTCTCAAGCCATGGCATGTAATAGGCTACACATCATGTCCATGCTGCGCTTCCTGGTCAGTCGGTTTTATGGCCAACGGCAAAATAGTTAGACATTCTGAATCGTTTGGCCATGTTGAGAAAGTCGGCCCAGGAACTCGACGCCCGTTGTGGAGGACCACAATCTGTAAAGGGTCTGGCACCAAAGTCGGTGACTACGAATTACAATCCACACTTAAACTCGACTCTGAAAGAAGGAAACAACTCTATGCGGGCATATAAAGTAACCTCTGGCAAAATCACTAATCTTGAACTCAACACAGAATCGCCTGAGGAAGCCGCTATTCTATGCGTAGAACTGTGGCGACACAAACTAGACAATCTGGGGCGCGAAATAGTCGTAATACCTTTAGACAGCCTTGGGAATCTGTACAAATATAACCTAAGTGCAATACTTCAAAAAACACAGGCTGGGCCAAAGAAAGATTGGATGACTGCTGCACATAAAGCCGGTCAATTATTTGAACAAGAAAGCACAAAACGGTCAGTCGAAAACTCAGTGATCAAGCAACTAAAACTACTCACAGGTGAAGCTTATGCTGAACACAGAGATGAACGTGCAGCCATTCTGCGCCAGGCGTTGGACGAACTAACTAAAACATAAAGGTGCCGCTATGACTGATAGCTACAGGACTCAGGAAGACCTAGAAGAAGAAAGGCAGCAAGCAAGGCTGTTAAAAGAGAATCCTGGCTTGTGGGAATGTAACCGTAGAGGACACGATTACATCGAAGACAGCCGTGATCAGGAAACACACTACGAAGAAAGAGATGAAGGTAGCAGAAGCGACTGCTACTGTTCGTCAGAAGCCTGTAACTGTGAACGCTTTTTCTTCTCAAAAAAGGTAAGATACAAGTGCTACAAGGTCACGTTACACTTTAAATGCTCCAGATGTGAAAAACGTGTTTATAGTGAAAAATGGACTGAGTGGGAATAGCTAAATTCTACGCGGGTATAGGCTCCAGAGAAACTCCTATAACCTTAGAGCCCAGTATCAGCCAAATAGTCACTGAACTTAACTCTCAAGGATATACCTTACGGTCTGGCGGGGCTGATGGTGCAGACACCTTCTTTGAACGCCATGCTATCAAAAAAGAAATCTACCTGCCTTGGCGTAGCTTCAATAGAAATAACTCAAATTTATATACTCTAACAGCAGAAGCTTTTGCGCTGGCTGAAAAATATCATCCGGCTTGGGATAAATTATCCCAAGCCGGTAAAAAGCTAATGGCCAGAAATTGCTACCAAATACTTGGCCGCGATTTGAAATCCCCTGTAGATTTCGTAGTCTGTTGGACTAAAGACGGACATGCCTCGGGTGGCACAGGGCGGGCATTAAGGCTTGCTGAAGACCTGAATATACCTGTGTATAATTTGTACTGGCAGGATGATTTACTGAAATTACCCAGCAGAATAGGCCCTAATTTGTGGTGAGGAAATCTTATGGATATCAATAAGTTAATTTCGGCGCTTGAGTTCTATGCTAATCCGGTCACCTATCATGACGGAATGGCCAAGATCATTCAAGACCACGGTAAACAGGCCAGAGTAGCCCTAGGACGTCCTGAAAACCCAGATTACAGGGAACTATCCTTAAGGGTAGGCAACGCCGTAGCTGCCATAGAAACGGCTCTAAGTGACAAGAACATCTTAGTCAGCACCCTAGACGACTATACTTTTCTAAGCACTGCAATTCTACTCAAAAATGTCAAGCCTGACTACATGCGCGGGGCCAAAAGGACTGCTAGGCAGATAGCCGACAAACACTTACCTGAATTTAATATCACAATCATAGCCGAAAGCACGATTCACTGCATCTGCCCGATTACTTGTGCCTGCTTAGGCGACCCTGACGGCGAGTACGGCGTACATGATGACTCATGCCCTATACACACTGAACATCCGCTCCCTGTCTGGAACTGCCGGGCAAAAGAACACCGTAGAAGGACAAGCACCTAGGAAAAGTGGTAGACTTTAGGTAGTGTTCTACTTAAAGGTAATCTTATGCCACCAGGCCCAAAAAATCATAGATTTGATCCGTCATGGACTAAGCATGTCCTTGAGTCATTTAGACTTAACATAGCCGAAACAGAGACGCATAACCAATTTTTAACCGTTGTGGATCACGAATCTCGACAATATCTTGTGGCCGTAACCAAGACTGACAATCACTACCAAAGTTATACCTTTAGAATACTACTTCCTGGAACTACCGAGGAGGATTTCTTTATTTGGATGTCTACTGTACCGCCAGAGTTACTTCACCACCACGAGCGGGAACAGTGGATGGAAGATCACCAGCCGGACCTACAGGCCATTGGTGGTGTTGACTTATTCCCACTTACTGAAGGGGCATTTTCAGGTACTCAATGGAAACATACTCAAGTCGGTTGGTACGTTAGTGCATCGGCTATCCAGCATGGATGGCGCGGTCGTGGTCTAATGACTAGTCTGTATAAAACTATTGCTTGCGAAATGTTTCCGCTTTATTCTGATAGCCACGTTACCACAGGAGCACGGCGGGTATGGAATTCCTTGAAGAATACCTACGGCGTAAAGGTAGAAACGCGGAATAATAGATTTTACATGGAGTGCAAAAATGCTTAGATTCGAACATACTGGCGACGCTCTAGGGCAAGAATATCAAGGGACAGATTATGCAATTATCAAACAAAAAATCGTTGGCAAGATATCATGGACCTCAATGCCTCACGACAGCACAGCCTACATTCGGCATGTTGAAGTAGAACCTGATCATCAAAGACAAGGCATTGCCACTGCCTTGCTGGAACATTTACTAGACAGCCAAGGCTTCGAGACCTGGGCTATGCTCGGTAACTATGCTACCCAAGAGGGGCGTGCCTGGATGAAACACATTGAAAGGTCTAAATGAAAAACTACTATTTTTACAGTGCCTGTGTCCAGTGGCCTGAAGATGAAGTAGATGCACTCATTGCTATTGTCGCAAACTCAAGAGTGATCAGCAGAGCTACCTTTATGAGGCATGTCTACATTGAGCAAGAACTGCTAGAATTAATTCCATCCAAGTACTACGGTGTCAGTTTCCACAAATCGACCGTGGGCGGCGAAACATTCTACTACTTTGACTGGATCTGCATAGAACATGTATTCAGAATCGACCCTAGTGCTCCGCTGCCAGAATTAGACTAATTAACATCCAACTTAATCCCCGAAAACACTCCTTCCAAGTACTCAAGATTTAACTGACTCATGGCATCACCAAGGCTCGTCAATTTTCCGCCTGGATACTTCTTCACCAGAGTAAAGAATCTGCGGTGAGTCTCAGAATTATCAGGAACGAACACTACAATATTATATGGAACTCGATCAATCTCTAATTCACCTTGTGTCTTCTGCTGGACAACCATAATGTCCCAATCATAAGCTTCTGGCGGAATACTATCGTTTAAATAGTCACCAACGATGCTTTTCAAAATATTTGGCAGTTTAGCTTGATCGATTTCTTGCCGCCAATTTTCTGTAGTCAATGTAATCATAGCTTCGCTCCCGGCTTCATTTTACCATCTGGACCGTACCACGCATCATGTACTTCGTCCATTAGTCTATGGATGGCCTCGGCATAAACAAAAGTCCCTTCACCGTCCCTGTCTTGCAAGATAGTATTTAGCCTAGCTACCTTCTCACGAAAATCATCTAGGTTGAAACTCACTATGCACCGTCCTTTCTGACGACTTCGACTTCGTGTGGCTTAAAACTGGCCAGTGTAATAATGAAACTACCAACAGCCTCCGTAGGATTCTTACCACATCCCCAGACGCCTGTATTAGACTCTAGGCATGCGTGATAGTCATTTAAACGCTTTGTAACGATGATTTTCACATTATGCCCCTAATCAGCAACCGTAATCCAAGTATTCTCATATTCAAGACACAGTTTAGCATCTGAAATTGCTTTGTCAAGAGTATAACCATTTTCTGGCTTGTACTTATTATTCCCACCTGCCAGGTTAGACGTAAACCGATAAGTACCCATCACTCCATCTCCACCAACACCTTTTGGGGCCGAGAGTACCGCTACGATGACATATTTGGCTTGGCTCCAAATCAGACTCCTAGCCTCTTCCTCGTCAACTTCGGGATCAGCCAGATAAGCTTTGATGGTGTACACAACAACACCCAGCTTTTCGGGTGGCTCAGCCAGAACCCTAGGAGCATAAACGCCGAACTGGCCACGATGTGCTCGGACATTAACGTGTCGTACACCTTCTCGCCTAGCCAGACCTCCGGAAACACAAAGCAGAGCCTCTGGAAGATCAATGTAAACCTGCCCCAAAGTACCAAAGTCGGTTTGCTCGATCCTGGCTAGCAGCGCGGTCAAAAAATTATTGCGATGCATTACTCCGGTGCCGATAGGCATCTTGTCGAACGCGGTACAAACATTTGAAACGCTAATTTCGTGTACGGTCGTCATAATTTTACTCCTGAGTAAGAATTTCTGCCGGACTGTATACTGGAAAGCCATCTCCCCAATTACGCCACAGCCCCACCTTCACTTCCCATGTGTAGTTAGTGCTCACGCCAGAATCGGTCTGCTTCTGTACAACATAGGCATCCGCCTGCCGGTCCATGATAAGATCCCACAATGCGCTAACTGCATACTCTGGTGTAGAACCAAAAGCCTCTACGCTGTGGGGTGAATAGATATTTCCTTTGTGTGTTGACTTGATATCAACAGCTTTGCATAACCAAGAACCACGATTCCTTAGTTCTAACGTGATCCGCGTAATTAGTTCCAGCCTCCGAACAATCTCGCTAGTAGTCATTTTATCTCTTTAACAGCCTTAAGAATATAAACATCCGTAAACCACTTCCAATGTGCGGCTTTCCACAATTCGGGACGAAACAGGTCTGACCCTGAAGGTGAATAAGCTACAGATTGTTTTCTGACTAATTTGACAACATGGTGTATATGCTCTCTATACCAACTTGTGGCTAAACCTGCAACTCGAATCTTATCTTCGTCTCCAAGGAGCGCGAACTCGACCATGTCAAACCTCCAGTACTTTATTGACAGCCTGAATTTCCGCTATGTAAATAAGTTCACCAATATGCTTACCAAGAAGCTTTTCAGGCTTGATTCCGGTCCTGACAGCGCGTTCTGCTCTGGACTTCTCAGCAGCCTGAATAACTTCCACTGGCTTCACGCTCTTGATGGCTGCGTACACCTTCAGGATATGCTCGCCAGTTGTCTTATCCTCACTACTAGGCCGACGTCCACGGCCATCAGCTTCCACGATTTCAATCAGCCTGTACATGTCCGTGGTAGGCTTAGAAACCTGATGAACAAACTGCACAAGCTTCTTCGTGGACATTTTCTTGACTTCATGTGCCCGCATGTGCTGACTCATGGCCAAACGACCAAAGTGCAGATACTCAGCAGGCAGCTTCAGCCGGTCACACAGGGCGTCAACCAGTTCAACCCTGGAATCATGGCCGTAGTGCTTAGGAAGTTCGCTCTTAGGTGTCACTCCCTTACCCAGATCATGCACCAAAGCGCCGAACCTGGATACTGGATCGCTGCACTGAATCTCATCCAGAACCAGCATTGTGTGCTCAAACGCGCTACCTTCTTGGTGATGAACCTTTGGCCCGGCCGGAACATCTACAAGGGCCTGAACCTCGGGAAAATGCACGTGCAGAACTCCAAGATCAAGCAGCGTTCTGAAAAATACGGACGGCTTGATACCAGACTTGAAAAACGTCTTGAGCATCTCGGCTGCAACTCGTTCGCCAGACAGTGAACTGATTTCTTGAACCAGGGATTTAGCCATTTCTGCCGTCTCGTAAACCATACTAAATTCCAGCGTAGCTGCAAACCTAGCGAGCCTGTAAACACGGAGTGGATCTTCGGCGAACGCTGGACCCACAGCACGAAGCACCTTAGCCTTCAGATCATTGATACCGCCAAATGGGTCGGTGTACTTTCCGTCCGAATCCATAGCAATAGCATTAATTGTAAAGTCACGGCGAGCTAAATCTTGCTCAATCGTTACGTCTGGCCCGAAGTCGCAGACAAATCCTGTATGGCCTGCACCGGTCTTAGTTTCCTTGCGAGCAAGAGCGACTTCATTGCCATTGGCATCGAAAAATACCGGGAAAGTGGCTCCTACGGGATCACCATACATAGCTTGGGCTTGCTCATAGGTAGCGCCCACAAGAACATAGTCGATGTCCTTGGGCGTTCTACCGAGAAGCGTATCCCGTACGGCTCCACCAACTTTATATAGCTTAGTCGTCATATGAGTAATATACCATAAATTATTATGGAGTCAAGAACTTTTAGTCCCAAGATTCGGATTCTTCGTCCCAGCCCTTCTCTAAGAGTGTTTCTGGCTCAAACGTGTAGCCTAGTTTCTCGGTGATCTCTGCTAAAGTAACATCGTGCTCTGGGCGCTTCACGCCTCCGCTACGCCATATCTTAGAAAAATAATTTCTGGCTATAAACTCTTCACCGTCGCCTAGGTCTAATTCTGCTTTCACTGCTACGCAGGCGAATGTGATATTTTCTTTTCGAGTCTTCTCAGCGTTTAGGTAGTGAGTATATACCATGCCCCGATCACATACATGGTGAAAATCCATCACGGCTGATTCTTTTGTGTCTGAATTTACAGTTGCCCATTCGGTCTTGGGCGAGCCTGGCATAGCATATCTGCACAGAAATCTCATGACTTTCCTTTCTTGTGATTACCCGCTTTTCGAATAATTTCGGCCATACAGGCAACAATCTCATCGTCTCCGAATCCTGGATTAGATTGAACTCCATTTTTAAACATCAAATCTCGAAGATTTCTGCGTAGTTGTGCATAGGCTTCGATGAAACGGTCGTTAGACATAGTCTGCTCCTTGACTTCAACTATACGACCAGTCAACCTACGTCTAAGATTACGTGCCTCTGCATTGGCTTGCTCTAAAGTATAATACTGATAGTCATCAGCTAACTTCCAAGCTGTTGGATCATCTGCATGATCATACTCCCAACGTTTCCATATCTGGTATTTCACGGCGTAATCTCCTCAAAAGCCGTAGTTGGCATACTAACAGTCTGGCCATTTTCCTTAGTGACAAACCACGTACTACCGTATTGGTGCTTGATAACCGTACCTTCTCCGCGCTCACCTGAAATTAGCAAGTATTTTACTTTGCTACCTGGACGAATCACGGCGTAATCTCTTCGGTAGGCAATCTGCGGATAAAATAGCCCATCTTTTTGAGCCTGTCTTCAACTTGACTCCACAGCCATTTATTATTAACCTGTCCATCCAGCATAGAAAACAAGTACGAAGCGCACCATTTAATCCGTAAATCACTTTGGATCAACAGTGCTTTGTCCTTTCTGGACATTTCAGGTTTATTCTTTGTCTGATCATACAAAATATCCTGGGCGTCTACAGCGTTGTCATGCACAGTTGCAAATGCCGCGCTGACTTCGTCTTCTAACAATCTCGGTACATTAGCCAACTCTGGGGGCAGATCCTTGATCATATTCTCAAAAGTACCGTCCCTAACCGCCTCAAATACTGCTCTGGCTGACATCCTAGATAGAATCCTGGCCAGTTGCATGTAGTCGTCGCGCTTTATCTTAACACGCAATTGGGCTTTTGGCCAAAATACCACCCAACCCTCCTCGTCAGTCGGCCTGCCTGTAGGCTTAGAAGCTAAGTCCAAAAGCTCTTGAACACTGGTCACTTGAACCGATTTAACTACCTGAAAACCGTGATCTTCGCCCCAATTGACTACTCGATTATAGCCAAAGGAATGTCCCGTCGAATTTTCAATCACACCGATCAAAAATAGCCCCTCAATACCGTGATAGTCCACGATAATACGGTTATCGGGATAAATGATCTCAAATACTAGGGTGATTCCTCGATCTTGACCAAAGCCATTAATAATGCCTACTCTGTTAGAAAATTCCTTGTGCAACCAATTCGTTGCCCAGGTGGCTTGATCACTCTCGAAGCTGCCTCGTGTGGCAATCCGGTACATTTGGGTTAACTCGTCCCAATACATAATGCCAAGACTGCCGTCAAGCTTCTCAGTGACTTCAAATTGACCAAAATTTGTATAATCGATATCGGGATTCTCACCATAATTGAAAAACTTACTAAATCCCCTGGCCACTACCTTTTTAGTTACCTGGTTAACAATCAGGCCACGAGCAGCCATCGTGTACTCGTCCCAGGCGCGATCAAATGTACAAGTGTCTGTGTAATTGTAGATCGATAACGGTCCACGATCTCTACGACTAATCAGCCCCCTAGCTACCCGACTTTCTAGCTGCGTAATCAGTTCTTTAGACATGACTTTTCTCCTTGAGTTACTAGGATTATACCATAATATAGATTACAGTCAACATAAATTTTTAGTAAATAACTCTTGACTTCAGTCTTGAGACATGGTAGACTGCTCACATGAATCGAATAGCATCATATGAGGATTTGCTGCACGAAGCACAGACGCTATCAAACCAAATTTCCTATGAAAATTTTGTACAATCTGTATTACTCCTAGGTCGGCTTAGCATAAGTACATACGAGACAAAGCTAGATATTCATCAAATTCAAACTTTGTTAATTATTGCTGGGACTAGGTTAACACACGTAGAATCCGAGAGAATTCGCATGGACTTCGAGTGCAAAATTCGTGAATTAGAAAGGAAACTGGGTTAAAACAAATTATCTGTCCCGAGGGGAGGTTAGGTTGCCGGACACCGAAACCTAGGGAGACGCTGGGCTCGTCAGGGCCTTTCAGCGGGCGGGCCAACCTGTAAGGGGATATGTCCCCGAGGCTGAGCTAGGAAATCTAATCTTCCGGCTCCGAATTTGGCGTGTAGGGACAGATATTTTAACTTGGGTCGGCTGGAAACTTGGTGGAGGCCCGTTGAAAATAACCTCAACCAGCCGACCCAATTATGAGAGGATAATCATGAACACTGTACTGCGAGAATCAATCTATCCTGAGATTTCAAGACTTTTAGATATTGTTGACCGTGAACGCGGCAATCTATCTGGTGAAGACATCCTATTAATCAGAACCAGATTGGTTCAAACTCAAAGGCGCCTCTGGACTAGTCCAAGGAATCAAGGAAAGTAGTTGACATTTAAACTTAGATGGCGTAAACTGTTTAGGGATTAAATCCAGGGAGAATGATATCACATACGTTAAGATAGCGAACGCACGGTTAAAAGCTTGAAAAACGGAAATAACATGGAAGACATAAAACAAATCCTTGATGCAGTACCTACAGGACTTCCAGATCCTGACATAACAGTAGACGAAACGGACGGCGAAATCCTCGTAGAATACTGTATCCACAGCCGTAAACTCGTAACACTGAGCATAGGGCCAACCCTAATTTCATGGGCTGCGCTGCTTGGTGAAAACTCGTTTCATGGATCTTTTCCTCGCACAGATAAAATGCACAGAAATCTTTACATGTGTTTAGAGAAATTAAAAACTGAAGGGAGCGACTAGGGTGTTTTTCTGGTGTCATCCATTGTCAAGCAGGGGTGCAGCCGCTGGACAACCTCATAGCCGTAGTTGAGCGGCAAGACCAGCGGAATTCAAACCAGAGTATACGGACGAACACCATAAAGGGACGTGCGAACCATCTCAAAACAAAATTTCTTCTTGACATTCAAACATCAACCGTGTATAGTATCAGCATAAGAGACAAACGACTCGGAAACGAGTCAAAACTATAAAAAACTAGGCCAGTAGTGATCCCAGTAGTCGGCTCTCCTCGAAAACGGTTAGACAGGCTGAAGGCGAGCACCAGCGCAAAGTAGAGTGCATACCGATACCACTACTGGCCTATAAATATAACTAACCAGGTACTGCTACGAATACATCTCATAAATAGAACAGACTATCTGGTTAGTTAAAAATATTTGGTCAGTCAGCTATTTTTATCAACAATTTGAAGGCTGACTGACCAAATAAATCGTGCAGTCCAGCGGCTGGCAACTGGCCGTATCCATGAGCGATCAACAGTCTAGACTCTTGTGCTGTGTCAAAAACGGAGATAAGCAACACAAAATTGTTCGCTCCACCTAGAAATGGACCACCGGGCTGCTCCAAGAAACGGCGATGCGACAAAAGCCTCAAAGCCGAGATCTGTGACACGGGAAAACAAGCCTAGCCATACACTAGTTAAAGCTAAGCTTGCTGGGAATTTTCTCCTCTGTAGCTCACGACAGATATCGCCGGAAATAAACTATGGCAGAAACATCAGTCAATAAGTGGATCTGATCAAGACTAAGTTCTGATCTAGTCGTCTAAAATCGACACGCGAAAGACGAGTGCAAAAGTGCCACACGCGAGGTCGATGTAAATGCCATATCTTTAGTCTGCACGGCGAAGGGACGGGATGGTTACCCGAAGATCAACTCTGATCTAGAACAAGCATGGCCAGTTCTCCTTTTATGCTTGGAATTCCTTCGCTGTGCTTTTAGGCCAGAAAGAATCAACATGTACAAAACATTACAGCTACAAATCCTCATAGCTAACATTCAGGCTAACCTTACGTTAATATCCAAAACGCTTGGCTCCACTACAGCCAATGACCTGGATGACCTCAAGACAAACATCGACCTGACGCTGGAAAACATTGATGAGAATAGTCCTTGGGAATGTTTTTAATTTTCCTGGTATTATCTGTGTAACTACCAACCTGGGCTGGAATAAACACGGGCATAACATCATGGGCGCGGGGTTAGCCAAGGAAGCTGCGCGACGCGACCCAAAACTTCCTGAAATCTACGGTAACTTTTGTCAAGAAAATAGAAATATCCAGCCATTTCCACTATTTAAACACACAGGCACCAGACAGTATGTCTGTGTACCCACCAAGGCACTAAATCCGAATGCGCCGCATCTATCATGGCAACAGGACTCGACACTCCAATTAGTCAAGCAATCTGTCCAGCAACTTCCAGATTTCTGTGCTGGATTCGCTACCGACCAGGTACTTGTTGTACCCTTTGGATGCCGTAACGGTAAGTTGAAATCAGAAATCGTACTGCCGTGGCTGATTAATTTCTTGACAAACGCTGAAACAACCTCTATAATTCCCTTGCAATTTGTTTTAGTAACTGACCACCCAGGAGATCTACAGTATGCCTGAAGTTGAAGCGCTTGACTCACTGGTGTTACTCCGCAGTGATTATGAGCGTGGCTGGGAAGCCGCCATGTGTAGTTGGACCGAGAGTCAAATGAACCAGGTGGTCCCAAGCGATGATCGCAGGCGGATTGCCTTTTTAGGTGGTTACAACGCAGCAAGGAGACTACTGAGTCAGGGCACGGAGTCCTTTGAACAGTGGGCGAAAGAGAATGTGCTATGACAAACCTTCCTAATCTCGCCAAACAATCCATGCGTAAACAGCCCCTGGCTAAAGCCAGAGGCTGTTTACTTTATCTCTAGATTTTGGTGAGACATGTCTGCATTAATGCTAATACTTATATCCCTAGGCTGTGGCCTGTGCGTTGCAAGTATTCCTACTATAATTTACTTGGGCTACCAGTACGACGCTATGCGTGCTGCGCTTCAAGAAGTCTATGACAACCTAGGACCAGAAGCGCCAAACTGTGGATGCACTGGATGTAGCTACGAAATAACTGCTGCCCTAAAGGCAGTATTGCCATTCGTGAACCAGCACTACAAAAAGAAGGCACCAGGATGAGCACAGGACTTATACTAGGCAAGTTCGTGCCTCTGCACAAAGGGCACGAACACCTGCTACAGGAGGCTATAAACCAAGTTGACTTACTATTCGTAGCGATTTATAATCGTCCTGACGTAACCAACATTCCGGCATTTGTACGAGCAAACTGGATCAAGCACAAATTTCCAAATGTACAGATAGTGATCTGCCAGAATCCTCACCAGTTCGGCCCTGAACATTCCAAACTGCATGTGAAATACATCGAAAAAGTGTTTGGAAAGGCCAATATCACACATCTATTCTCTGGCGAAACTGATCACCGCGAGGCCATAGCTAAGTCTCTCGGGGCTGATTTGATTGTCATACCGCGCACAGAAATACCTGTGAGCGGCACAGAAATCAGATCGAACCCAAAAAAGTACAAAGATTATCTTGACTTAGACATACTCACAGAGTATAATCACTGGCAGAACCAGCCTAAGGAAAACACCCTGTAAAGGAATAGCGTGGCTCATCCACTAAACAGTGTGCTCTATGCACAATACCAGGATTTTCGTTTGACTGACATCGACAATTTGTCTTATGTCACTTGGCTAGAACATCGCTTAGACCATCTGACTGACTGAAACCGGATCGCATTTAGCCCAGGTATCTGCTGGCATTGTAGGTTGGCTCAAGGAAAACGACGAACGAAATCACAGAGGTGTAAAAACTACTTTGCAAAAAGCTATTGAATTATGAAACGACATCGAACAACCCTCAAACAAGGAGCCTAACAATGTCTGAACAAAGTTCTAAAACTTGGTACCTATTCGGCCGACGCTGGAAGCGCTATGCCTCGCCCGATTTCTTTGTGCATCCGTCTGCGCTGGGTAGCATGGTTACGACTGATCACAGAACTACTGTCATCCCTACCCGCGACCTGGCTATCAAGGTGACTGTCGAGAACTCAGTCTATAGGTATGCACTTGTATCCTGCCAAGTCCCTATAGACAAATTTGACAAGGAAAAGGCCGACGCTGACCTAAACGCTAGACTGGATTTATCTAACAAGGAGTCCGAACAGTCATTGTATCTCGGGGTCTATGGGAAAACTCCGCTTTATGGCTCTGGCACCTACCCACAGGACATGCCATGGCTTATCGAAACGCTCATTGACCAATTCGGAGCATTGAACCCGGAAGGTAATACCGAAGGGCTAGATGCACTCGCATTTACCATAGGCGACTTAGATACACAGGATCGGCCGGAAGCTGAATTTGCCCTCAGCATACTCGATGAGCAGGTTGAAAGCTCCTATACTAAGCTGGATACTCTGCTTGCCCTGGCCTCAGTAATCGATAACCGACGTCCAGGCTTCACAATCGAATCTGGATCTGGAACAATCACTATACGAACCCTAGGCGACGTGCTAGAAGAAACTGACGCGACTAAAATTCAAGCATGGCACATTTTTATTCAGGATTTTGAGGAACTAACTGAAGACGACCTGCTCATTACTGTGGGTAACCCATTAACTGGTATTTTTGCAATAATTGATCCTGGAGAGAAACTTTGAACCAAACAAGCAAAGAAGACTACAATCTAGCGGCAACTATTTTGATAAAAGAAAGTAACATAATTCAGAATAAACTGTTGGAGAGATGCATTGCCGAAAGTGAAAAGAGAAACTTAGGAGATATAGCTGCGACTAGTCTTTTTATGGCTGCAACATCATTATTGGCATCGTCCGGCATAGCCGCAGGCATGTTCACTGTGCCCAAAGAAAGCATTGCCAAAATGCTCAAAAGCAGCATCGATCAACTGCTTCAATCGGCCATAGAAGAAGCTAAGTTTACTTTCGGGGTTGACCTTGAAGCAAGTCTACAGATCAGGGAGAAGCTAGATGACAGTGGCTTGTAAATCTGAAAATATGCCTATACCGATCAACATGAATGGGCGGGTGTATATTACCGAAATCGATGGAATCGGCGTACAGCGGTTTCGAAAGAACAGGGCCGTAGAAAAACTATTGAATTTAGCCACGCAACACGGTTTTGGAATTAATCAATTAAGTTTAGAACAGCAAAATGGCACCCTGACCAAGGCTGAGCTACAGGAACTGTATAGACTCATCGGAACATCCGTAGACCACTACGCCGATGTATTTCACAATCAGGATATTGACAATCCACTGTGGGATATTGAGCCATGATTATAGGCATATATACATCTCTGGCTTTACTACTCATAGCTGGACTTATGCTATATCAATATGCTAAATATACGAATAAATTTACCTCATGGTCTAGGCTGTGGTTACTGCACAAATGCTACATGTTTGATGATCTTAAAGAGCAGTCAGACGGTATTTTAGACTCTTACTGGCTATTTACACGCTGGAAGTCGGCTAATGCATTAATCATCGAGGCTGATTCTCGTTGGGCTAGACGGTATGGTAAAAACTGGAAGGCTATTGTCGAATCAGACATTATAGTTAATTCTTTGGCTTGGTGCATGACCGAACGCATGCAGACAGAAAATGCTATTCATGTTGGTACGGGCGGGAAATACGCTGAGGTATACAACTTACTCTATGAGGTGAACTAGTGTCTGATAGATACAAAGGCATTCTGGTAACATTTGAAGATAACTTACATGAGGATCATTCTAACGCCATCATGGCTGCGATTAAACTGCTCCAAGGAGTAGTTGCTGTCGAACTTATTAGAACAAATTTTGACGACGTGATCGTCAAGAACCAGGTACGTCACGAACTTGGCCAGAAACTTCTTGGCATTATATACCCGACCAAGGACTAAAAATGGGCTACGCTGATATCGAGAACCTATACAAAAACCAGGATGTATTGCTATTCAAAGAGGTATACGCTCTAGAAAAACTCCATGGGACTTCGGCACACATTTTGTGGAAAGACGGCCAGTTGACTTTCTTTTCTGGCGGAGAAAAACACACTAACTTTGTAGCATTATCGAAGACAAAATACGCGAAGGCGATGTACTCCGACCGCCAATTGAAATCAGAAAAAATAATGGCGAGCGAATCGTAGCGAAGTACAAAAATACTGAATTTGAAGAGACGGCCAAGCCACGCAAAGTAGTTGAAGGCGCGACACTGGCTGTACTCCAAGAAGCTAACGCCATTGCTACCGAGTGGGTAACACCCATGAGGCTGACTCATGTGCTAGATGCTTTGGCTGGAACTCATAGTCGAAAAATGAGAATAGAGGACACTGGGCTGGTAATCAAAGCTGTGTTGGCTGACGTAAAGAAAGAATCTACGGGTGAGATTGCTTGGTCGGCCGAAGCTGAAAAGGTTGTTACCCGGTCTACGACTGTAATGTTCAAAAGCAGAATTAGTGCCATACTGGAGAAATTTTGATGGATGAAGCCACATTTAATGAGCAAGTCAAAAATCTAATTGACAGTTTTGAATCTAATAAAACGACTCGCCTTGAAGTATATGTCAATGGCGAAAGAGTGGGACTATATAATCATAAAACTAGCCAGGCTGGATTAACTTATGATCTTATATTTGAAACCACGACACTCCGACGATTCGCGCCATGGGCTGTAATCCAGGGTCTCGGTGCCATAGCGAAAATCAAATCTACCTAGGCACCGTGTCCACACCACGATGCTTAGACCTAGGAACTGGCACCCACAATATGCTGCCAACGTTACCAGCCTTGGCCGCAGCTTTTAAGCCTGTACTATCCTTGCCTTCGTGAATTTGCTTACGATCAAAATCACGATACCCATTCACAGGCTTATGCCTTATTTACATGTGATTATAAATATCACTAGAACTTAGACTTAACTATCCTAACTTTTTAGAACATCACGAGCGGTAAGGAACCTAAGTTACAGTCCCCAAGATGGGCATAACCGCCCTTTTCGCCTACGTTATAGAGTTCATGATAGGTCGGGCCTCGCGCTACGACTGAATAACCTAGCATTTGCTGGAATGCCAAGAACGGATCGAACGTAGTAGACACCCTAAAAGCAAACTCATTGGCATAGGTCTGCATGTGCTTCGAGCTTACACCGTGATGGGTGCCAATAATCCACGCCCGAAAGTTCCCAATGACCTGGTGAAATGCTGGAAGCACACTATCGGCGGCCATTCCGTGAGCTTCACTGATAACGTGGTGATCGTAGTAACCACCCAGGTTTTGATAACTCGCGTGGGCATCTGTGTAAACAATACTCCCAGGTGCTACGGTATCGTAAACGAAGCCAGCTAAGTGCTCTTCCGAACGATTAGGCACGATTCGTAGACGTACCCGAGTCACATAATAATCCGGGAAGTGCTTCTTCTTTTCCTTGCGTTCTCTGAGTTCGATAGCACCGGCCAATACAATTTTACCTTTCGGACCTTTATTGATGCCCTTGGGCTGTTTCTCGCCCCAAAGAAGGGCTTCATCAACTTCGACCATACCTTCCAGAGTATACGGATTTGGGTCCACAAGACCGAAACGCAACTTGTGCAACATATTGAATACGGTTTTGTAACTTACAATGCGCGAACGCTCCCAATACTGATACGCGCTAATTCCAGGCTTGAGCGTAGCCATAAACCATGCTGCCAAAAACCACTCCGTTAAAGGTATTTTGGAACTGTGCATCACGGTTCCAGCCGTCAAGTAAGTCTGCTTGTGACAGTATTTGCACTCGAAATATAGGCGCTTGTCATTCCAATCAGGCTTATCCGTTATTTGCCGGTAAATTTAACATTAGCCCTATCATAGACTTAACTAGCCCTAACTATTCTGCTATAAGTAGCCTAGACCCACGCCTGAGAGGTGGGCATATCCGCCGTGTTGGCCCACGTTATAAAGCTCTGGGTAAGTTGGACCGCGAGAAACGAGCGAAAAGCCCAACATTAGCTGAAACGCTAGAAACTGGTCGTAGGTATGCGAAACTCGAAATGCATACTCATTGGCATAGGTTTGAAGATGCTTCGGGCTGACACCGTGATGCGTACCAATGATCCACGCCTTGAAATTACCAACAATGTGGTGGAAGTGCGGAAGTACGCTATCGGCGTCCATCCCACGGGATTCACTAACAATATAGTGTTCATATAGAACGTCTAAATGTTGGTAGCTCGCATGAGCATCCGTGTAGACCATGCTTCCCTCTGCCACAGAATCGTAGACGAAGCCTGCTAACGATTCTTCCGATCTATCGGGTACAACTCGAAACCTTACGCCTGTAGCATAGTAATCTGGAAAATTCTTCTTTTTCTCTGATCGGTGTCTGAGTTCTACAGCACCAGCCATAATGATCTTACCTTTGGGGCCTCTAGTTCCTTTGGGCTGTTTCTCGCCCCATACGAAGGTTTCATCGACTTCGACCATGCCATCGAACAACCGTTGATTCGGATCTACTAGACCAAAGCGTAGTTTATGAAGCATGCTGAATACTGTTTCGTACTTCTTGATAATTGACCGCTCCCAAAGCTGATAGGCACTGATTCCTGGCTTGAGCGTGGCCATAAGCCAAGCGGCCCAAAACCATTCGGTCAGAGGTATCTTAGAACTGTGCATGACCGTTCCGGCCGTGGCATAGGCTTGATACTTACAGTATTTGCATTCAAACGCTTTTCTACCTGGTCGCCAATAGGCTTCTTGTGATCCATCATGCGGGCACGTAAAACCATCGGGCCAACGCAGCGCAATCAAATACTCAAGACAGGCTTCCTCGTTTGGAAACATCAACAGGAATTCACGGTCTGTCCTTGGAAATGGTAACTTACTAGACATTACTCATCCGATCAACTAGGTTAATTGGCCTAAAATCCAGCATCAGCCTCGTTACATACTCGTTTGAAGCACTTCTGTGGGTTAGCAAATGGATACCACTGCCCGCCCTTAGCAGCACAATCAGCCTTTGCCTGAGCATAAGGGTCTACTGGCTGTGGCAAAGTTATATCAGCGCTGTTACATACTCGTTTGAAGCACTTATTGGTAGATGAGTCCCAGCGTCCACCAATTGCAATGCACCTTTGTTCAGTCGTCATCCTAATAGCTTTTGTACTAAACATGCTCTGTTCTGCTGAAGTCTTAACTTTCATCAATTTATCTGACAGTTTAACAGCGGGGGCAGGCTTCTTTTTCTTCTTCCAGAATGATGCGTCCAAACCTGATATATCCGCGCTCTCGGGTATGTAGATTGACATGCCATTTTCTCCTAATTATAAATTTACAAGTAACGTGCCTATTGTAAGTCTAGCACTATTTACTAGATACTGTCCTTGACAAAACATATAACTTGCTTTTGATATGCTCATACAGGTTGAATTATGAGCGAAAATAAAACAGTCGTGTTTGTCTCAATGAAAAGGCAAACACGACTGTTTATTTGCGGTACTACGGACTTACTGAACAATCACAACTTTCTCCGTCGAAGTTGCTTCTGTCACTCCGTCGGTTACATAGACAGAAAATAACCAAGTTCCTCGGGCTGTCGGCAGAAAAGAATCGGTAAACGAAGTAATCGTCCCCGGATTTGACATAGCATGTTGAGTTCCAACAGTGGTCGTAGCAATCGTACTCGGACGCCACCGAATATCGGTTTCAATAATTGTAGTTACTGGTGGATTTCCAACAAACCACTCAACTGTCACAGACTGATTGAGTGAAATAACAGTAACCAGTGGGGCAACATACACGGGAAGGCTACTAAAGGTGCCATCATTACTAGCGTCACCTAGGGGCACGTAACCTCCAAAATCGAGCAATACACTCGGCGTGCTATCGGCTACTACATTGGCGGCCTGAACATAACCAGTTGCTGTTATTCCTGATAACCCTCCGCCGCTGTTTGTAATGTTAGCAAGGGGAATCTCAAATATGATAGCATTAGCATAAACCTCGCCAAGACCATCAGTAATTACTGTGGTGGTAACGTTATTAGTCCCAGTGAATTTGCTCACAAGAGGTTCATATCCAGTAAGATCCCCATTAAACGCGAACCTCTGTGTAGCTCCACTGGCCTGAATCTTAAAAATATACTGTATGGTGCCAGACACGTCAGGAACACCTCCTGCGGTCAATACTAAAGCCACATACAGGCTATTCTTGTCTCGCAATAAGCCCATACTACTGATATCTCTCTCGCTACTGCCTCCGACGGCATCACCTGTTAGATCAGTAAGCCAAACTCCACTAGCAAGAAGTAAATTCTTCGGCATAATACCCTGGCTATTTACATCGTCCAACCTGACATCACTTACAGACGGAACTACTAGTGTTTGAAGTCCTGGCACTGGTGCTGCACTGGACGACCCGCCGCCACCTCCACAAGCACTAAACAACAGGGCCACCGAAAACCCGTATATCACATTTCTAAGCATCGAAAATTCTCCAGCAATAGTCAATGAATCCGCGAAGCTAAACAATTATTGCAATCTAAGGTCTATACCAGCAAATATAGCTTCTGAGTAATCACCCTTGGCCGTGACATTTGTGGCCAGTCGCCGCCGTGTAAGAACATGCACAATAGACGACTTAGGGTTCGATGCTGGAGCGACCATGACACGTACAAACTCGCCGTAGCTAAACGCTGACATTCCCTTACTTGCAACGATTGACCAGCCACCGCCGTCTACACGGGAAGCCTGCATCTGTTATAGCTTGCCTGACTGCGTCTACCACCCGTTGCACATCAGCGGAATATGTTTTCGACGCGCCCTCGGTGGGATCGGCCTCGCGCATAGTTGCTACGGACGAGCAACCACCTAAAAACGAAATTAAAACAATGGCCAAGAACATTGCCTTGCCCATACCGCCTCCTTGCCCGAAGGCAAATAAAAAGGACAGACGCGAACGGCGTACTGTCCGTCACCGGGCAAGGTGGGGAGCAAGCATAGCCGCCGCGCCTGTCCCCAATGGACAGGGCGGGGCTTGCTCCCCGAGGAGAAAACAGAGTTTCTCCCTATGTACTACAGCCCGGTGACGTAACTTGAAGTAGGATAAAGAGCCGGATGGCAGCTTGTCAATAGGAACCTAGACGGTGCTAGGTTCAACCGATAGACTCAGGCCGGACGAAACGCGGCTCAAATTATCTAGGAGTAAAATTATGAGCGCGAAGTTGAAAGGTTGGTACATAGTCTTGCACGACATCCCCGCCGTCTATAAAGGACTACCAATTAAGGTAGACCATTATGGAATTTACGACGGTGCAGGACATTATTATCACAACTCGCCAAACAACAGTAATGCAGGTGTCGCGAAAGTTACAAAGGCTGAATTCTTCAAAACATTCATAGAAGATCACGGAGGAAGAATTGAAGCCGTAAAATCCGGGGCTGTTACGGCGGGATACCCTAAGAGTCCAGAACATGCTAACCAAATTATTGCACGGGCTGAAGCACTGATTAATGTTCAGTGGACAAAGAGATTCAACTGCGAACATTTCAAAAACATGTGCTATTACAAAAAAGCATATTCTACACAAGTACAAAAGAAAGTAATCCAACTCGCTACTTCGGCTTCTCTAGCAGCACTGACTTTGTACTTCATATTCCGCAGGGAAAAGACTAGTGACTAATTTGTCTTATGAGTGCCCTCGTACATTGGCATCGATATTTTCCCTGGGCCGACGAAGGCCAATAACTGAAATATGCTATAAGCGAGTAAGGCGCTTATACCGATAACTCCCAGCGTCTTCATAAAATGTCTCCTGACTAGCTGTGTTTGAAACTGACGATGAAACCTCGTAAAAATGCTAACTCAGGATTAGCCCTATTGGGTCTGCCCCGGACATATCGTGCGGGATTAAATGCCGCAAAGGGCATTTATTGGCCTTTTTAGGCTAACCTAAGCCTTACCGGCAAATAACGGATAAGCCTGATTCCAATAGCCTTCGTGGGACTCACAGTGCGGGCATACGAAGCCATCTGGCCACCGTAGCGCGGTTAAGTATTCAATGCACGCATGGTCATTTGGAAACAATTCGTAGAACTCATAATCAGTTCTTGGAAACGGTAATGTGCTAGACATCTCTAACTCCAGTTGGTTATGTGGCAATTGCTATTTGAAGTCTAGCACTATTTGAGGACGCCCGTCCTTGGCTCCAAGTAACTTCTTGCCTTTTTGAGTTGTTTCTGATATCCTGTTGGCACTCGGTCGCACGAGTAGGGAGCACGCCAGCACGTACCCGCCCAGAGGACGGGGACATAGCGTGCTCCTTCCCTATTGATACTCGTGCGACCGAGGGGAAGTACCAATCAGCGGCGTACCCGCCTTTCTCATGGAAGGACGATTACGCCGCCTCTCGGAGGGAGGCAGGATATGGGACAGTGGGCACTAGGAGGTTTATGCGCGGCGTGGTTAGCTTTAGCCGGATGCGGTAACAGCACGCCCGCAGCATCAGCCACACCAGACGTGACAGCCATTGCTGAACTTCAGCATAAGATCGATGCACTACAACGAGAGTTGAACGCCACCAACCGTGCAACACCTGTGACCTCTTCTGACACCGTTGTACAACTTCAACAAGAAAATCAATCGTTAAGAAAGAAACTATCCGTAGCAGAACAAGCTGCTTCTCCCACGCAGTTACGCGACGAATACTTGGCGCTACAACGAGAGTTGGTTTGGGCTGGAATAGCGACAATCCAATCCAGAATTGAGCCCCCAGGCCACCCTAATGGACTAGGCGAGAAGACTATCGCGTCTTTGGCACCGCTACTAGAGAGTATTACCTCTTGGCTTGCCGAAATAACCTCTGCCGGGACTCCAGACAATACGCATAATTACAAGCAACGAGTAGGATTATTAATCGGTGACGGAAGATGGCAAAATGTTTCTAAAGTTACAATCCAAGCGGGGGATCACATAAGAATACGCGCTAAAGGCAAATGGCGATGTGCGTCTGACTGGCGATACCACGGGCCTGAAGGATCATCTGAGGCAGAGTCCTTCGGTGACTCACGCATGTTCCCTGTTGGCAAACCTATGCAACTTCTATTTGGTGTAGGAATTGATCCTGTAAACCCACGCGGAATGGGCGACGCCACCGAATTCATTGCCGACCAAAGTGGACCTTTGGTGCTCTGCCCAAACGTCCACGGACTAGGATGTTCAAGCGGCGATGACTGGCAAGGGCCAGATGGTTTTATGATCGTAGTTATTGAAACTTGGCAACCTTAACCTAGAGCACAGTAAATCAAAGGAAGGATGGAGGCGAACTCCGGGGCGAGTGCCAAGCGTTGTTACAGTTGGTTTTGAAATTAAGCCACTAAAGGAGGCACTCATGGACACGGTAAACATCATTGACCCAACAACTGTTCTTGGTCGTGTTGCCTATGTCATGGGGCATCAGCCAGTGCAGTGGCTTCCGGTTGGCTATGATTTAACTTCACTCGGTAAGTATATCAATACGTTAGCTGTCAGTGTCGGAGGGAAAGACGCTCTGAACTTAAAGCTAAGTGACAATGCCTATCTAGGCGCTGTGGCTTTTATTATTGCTATGTCTGGAGTAAATGACTCCAGGGTTATAGACAACCTACGCCTGGCATTAAAACCGAATACTAGTGAGAAAGTCTTTGTCTAGCCTCGACATATTTAAGATGAGCTTCTTTAGAAAACCAGTCACCGACTTCCCACATCTCTTTTAACGATAGGCCTTCTGATGAAAGGAAACTAAAAATACGATTAGACATCTCATCTTTGTCGATTTCGGGCGGTGACTGAATCATGGGTTTAGACATAATTTAATTCTAGCACTAATATGCACAGTTCATCCTTGACATTATGTACCTATTGTGTATAATGCCTGACCATCATCCAACTTAGGATGACAAATAAATACCAATAATGGAGAAATTCGGTCCAAGAACAAATAAGCTTTGTCCTAAAAAGGAGAACGCCCATGCAGGATAACCCGCTTACCGAGTTGGACCGCAATTTCCTTGAGCTTGGGTTTCGGCTCGGAAATGTACTAGACAGCATTGGTTCCCCGCCCGAAGAACTGCCCAGGTACTTGCGACACGCACGCCGGGCTATGTCACCTGTAGAAATCCCACCTGAAGCGCCACCCAGAGATTTATTATTAGAGACTACACCTATCCGGGCGAGCATGGCTGAACTTCGCCGTGCAGCCCAGGAACAAGGCTGTGTGTTGCTTTGGGATAAGATCATCGGTGAGTTATCACTGACAGCCATCGAAGAAAGCATACTTTGGCTGTTGCTCGCGGCGGATAGCAAAGGCGGGCCTGAGCGAGAAATTACAGCAATATTACCTGCCTTGAGTACCCAGGCGATGGACAGGATTCTAGCTAGTCGTGCCTTGCATAGAAACGCACCACTCATTAAATCCAAGTTGGTTATACAACTTGAAAACGGTCGCTGGCACGAACTCAAAGGCTATCGAGTCGGTGAAGTGCTGCTAACCAGACTCACGGGGCAAGACTACGGCGTGCCTGAACCGTCTTCGAGTGTGGCTCCATGCGCTACTTATACCGATTATTTGGACTTGATATTGAAATGCTGTGAAGCCAGGGCGGGCCGCTGCACAGAACGACCCAGGAGACTACGTAGGCCACCTTGGGCACTCGATGACGACGACGAAGATGCCGAGGCTCAAGACAAGCTATGCAAACTGGAGCGGGCGCTTATCGTGGAACGCGAATCTGCCCGTTGGGACGATACACCGTTACACCATCTGGCCAGGCAGGAACATCTAGCCAGTCCTGAAATTGACGCACTGGTGTTTCTTGCTCTGAATGGCCGGGATACCAGCGATGATAGGCCGTTCTTTATGTTCGGTGGAAATGACGAGCCAGCAGGACGACCCAAAACGCCAGGAAGGCTACTCCTTGAGGTCATGGGTGGAACTAGAGCGGTACGCTTAGACTTGCGCCGCTATCTTTACCCTGAGGCCAGATTGCACACATCTGGCCTTGTGCGAGTTTCTGGCAAGGCAGGACATGTTGAAGCGACAGATTTCTACGTAGACGAAGACTTGGCGCGTTATCTCCTTGGGCATGGAGACGTTGACTTTATAGCCAAGCCTGGGAAATCGGAGCCCGAAGCGATAGAGGCGGGCGGCTCGCTACGGTGTATTCGACCCATAGTGAAACTTGCCGACGTGGTTTTGCCTGATGCTCACCGCGAAACCATCGAAATGACGATTTCAGCCCTGAAGTCTGACCGTTCTTACCTAGCCGATTGGGGGCTGGACAAGAAGATAGCTTACGGAACCGGGCCTGGATTGTTGTTTTCGGGGCTACCAGGAACAGGCAAGACACTCGCCGCGCAAGCCGTAGCCGGTGAACTCGGCTGGCCGTTGCTGACCGTCGATTCCAGCCAGCTAATCAGCCATTGGGTTGGCATGACTCAGAAGCACATCGCCAAAGTGTTCCAAACGGCTAAAGACGACCACGAAGGCAAGGCCGTGCTGTTCTTTGACGAAGCCGATAGTCTGTTCTACGCCCGTAGCGGGACTAGCCACACGTGGGAAGCTCAAGACGTGGCCGTGCTGCTCCAAGAAATCGAACGCTTCAACGGCTGCGTAATTCTAGCGACCAACCGAAAGGAAGCCCTAGACGAGGCACTTATTCGGCGCGTTGCGGCTGTCCTGGAATTCGACTTGCCAGACGAAGAAGCCAGGGAAGCTATCTGGCGCGGGCTACTGGCGGACTGTACCAAGCTAGGTAACGTGAATTTTGAAGAGTTGGCCCAGGCTGAGTTATCGGGCGGGGAAATCAAAAAATCTCTGCTTTACGCCGTGAGACTGGTTGAGCATCGAGGGTTGACTGTACTGAGCCAGGAAGTATTGTTAGAGGCTGTCCAGTCGGTTCTTAAGGACCGTTGGGAAGATGGGCCGGAAGTACGAGGATTTGGGGCGTAACTAAGTAATAGACACATTCCTCGGAAATTACTCCGAGGAATGTGTCTATTAACGTATCAATCGAACAAGTATAGGCACATTTGCGGGTACATGCCAAATAATAGAAAAATAGATTTGTACTCCAGTAGCTACTGCATAAGCAATAACCGCCGCAGCAGCAATCTTGCTCCACCGAAGACTCGATGCCGTGAGTTTCTGACTCTCTGCTGAAATTCTCTGACTTTCTCTTATGTTTTCTTCATGTAAATCCTGAATGTACATTTTAAATTCCTTATCATATTCCGCCTGGCGAGATTCTAAAACTAATTTGCGTCGCTCCATTTCTCCTCTGGCTATCCCACTCTCTGCGACAAAATCAGCATTAGTCAACTCAGCGAGATAATCGTAGAAAGCTATTCGTTCCTTTTCTAACCTCTGGGACGCTGCCTCGACTAGTTTAGCCCTCTGTATACTGCCCATGACGACCTCCCTATAAAGATGGTCGTCTATGTTACTCAAAACACCGTAAAACCCCTTGGACAGGACTTGGCCGTCGATAAGAACCAAGACTAGACATCCTGGCATTAGTGCCCTAAACGGCTTTTGTTAGCTATTTATCGGGGCGTTTAGGCTAACTGGAACCTTACATGTAAATAAGGCATAAGCCTAACCCATTCATAATCGACGTAATACCAAACTGCCAGGTTTTATCTGTGGCATATGCATTGTTCATTCCTCGTAGCGACGGCGCCCCGCTCCAATACTTACCACCAGGTGTCAAGTAGTCTTCCTTGACATGTGACATTACGATATCTACACCGTCGGTGTAGGTCTCAAAAGTCCAAGCTGATTTTGCAGGTGATCTGTCATAAGCGCCGTAACCGAACAAATTTTTCTTGTTTTGTGCTATCCAGGACTTTCCCCATCCAGATTCCCAGGCTGCATGGGCCATGATGTATACAGCGTTGATACCATATTTCTCTTGAGCGGCCACGAAGGCTTCCCCCGTACCCAACATGCCCTTTGCACCTTTCTGCTTAAAATATGTCTCAAAATCTTCAGCAGTAATATCCACTGGCTGAGTCAAATCGGTATCTACAGAAAATTTTGCCATTGCTTCGGCCACTGAATTTTCCTGAGCATGTGCTGTAGATAATAGTAACAACATGGCAGCTAGATATTTAATCATCTTCGGACTATCTCTAAAATTTCTATCTGGCTTTGATCAATCACAAAATAAGAATAGCCACTATATGTTCCTGGCTCATACACCACTGTTCCATCATAGCCACGTTCTTGCATGCGGACCACAACATCCGGATTATCCAATATATTCCATTCAACGCCGCCACTCAGAACTGCAAACTCTGACCAATCTATGTCGTTAGGATCAACATAGTACCTAGTTGAGCCTAGATCAACGACGAACTTGCCATGATCTTCTTGGATGAGCGGGGCAAAAATATAATCCAAATCGCTCTGCCACACTGTAGCCGCTTCGTCCATATCTTGACCGAAAAAGTAAGAGAATTCATTGTTCCAGAACGCGGCGTGCTTATCGTGCTCGGGAAATACTAATGGCCGTCGCAAAATTAGATTAGCAACAATCACATTAGGCCCGAAACCAGCCGCGTCATCGAGATTGTCAGAAAAGAAAAAACCATTCGACGGAACCTTGAAACTAGCAAATAGTATCTGACGAACACCTCCGCGCTTCTCAAAATTCCTGAACACAGCGTGTGTTCCATGATAGCCTAACAGCCTCATCTAGCATTTCCTCTATATGGCGATCCAGGAGCATAGATATGCAAATTTTTATTAATGTGCTCGTTAGCCATCACTGTGCCGTCCTAAAAGCAGGTGAGTCATGCAAAGCTAGATACGTCGGGAGTGGGCCTTCCCAGATGATTTCTACATTCGAAAGATTTCTGTGATCATACATACTTTCAAGCATGCTTATTGCCTTGTCGCCTACATGCTCGTTCTGGGCTCGGATTTTCAAACACTTTTTATACACCTTATCGAACATTTCACCTAATCTATGCTCACCTTGTAGTCGGCTTAAACCCGCTATGAAATTATCTGCTAACTCACGGTAACAATCGAACGACCAAGAATCGCGACAATTAACGTCTACGCCACTCATATAGGCAGCATACTCAAGAAAATATGCGGTCTGATTGCGATCTAAATTGCTGCCAAGAAAATTATTGACAATACTACACATGACCTTCTTGTACTCAAATAATAGATCGTGGTGCCTCAGTATTGCGCCCATCTCGATCAGTTCAACTGCGTCAAAATAGAAATTCCTATGATTATACCCAGTCATAAACTGGTTTTCTTGATGTATTTCACTAAAAGCGCCTACATGCATAAACACAAATGCGGCATCACCGGCTAGATAGTCCTCGACCTGAATCTTGCAAGTTCTACCTGTGCGCATCGAAGCAGGCAGCAAGAAACCTCGCTTGACTATCTGCTTGATTGTAGCTTTAACATCGTCACTACCAACACTATGCCATGCTAAAAATTTGATGCCGTTAATCATTAAGTAGCTCTATGCTCTCGTATTTTGCCTTATTTCTTCCCGCCTAATCCACTCTTTACCTGCCCAGGAGTCTCTGTATGTTTTCCAGGAAGCACAGGCTACGCCGCCCAGGTTTTCAGTGCAGTAGATTGCCTCTAACTTAGCTTCTCTAGCATCACCAGAGGTATAAGCGTGATCATATTTCTTCCAAGCGGCTTTGATTTTCTTTATTAGCTGCTCACGATAAGATAACTTCTTTGAACTTCTTCGCTTTGCCATGATTTTTCCTTTCTAAACACTGCCTATCTTAAGTCTACCACTATTCACAACTAAACGTACCTGACAAATTTTGCATCGATCAGATTGCGCTTACATTCCTTGTGTCTATAGCCCGTAGTGCCGTTGGTCATCCTGGTATAACAGTTCTTACTGAGTGTGAATATCTTCCCGCAGGAGCATTGAATCTCGGCTCTAGTCTGCCTGCGCTTGATATGACTCGTATCATAACAATGACACCTTGCTGGCTCTGCTAGCATGTACCTCATTACAGCTTTCCACTCACGCCCGTGATGCTTAGACCTGGGCCACAATTCGATAGTCACTGCGTGGGCTAACTCGTGTACTAGAGTTCTTTTGAATTTTATGGCATCGATCAGAAGCTTAGGGTTAAGTTCGATTACATGAGACATTCTGGCATAGTCGCGCTTGTTTCTTGTACGGCAATTACCAGCCGTGGTCCCAAGTCTAGTATTCCAAACAATTTGTGGCTTAACTACTGGCATATATTCCTGCTTCAGCTTTTTAGCCAGTAGCCATTTGCAGTTCTCGGCAAGAGCTAAAGCGTGCTGAAGTTCTTCTGCATAAGTTATACCTGGTTTAAGCATGCCAAAATTATAGCATAGTTTATTGCAAAGTCAAATGTTATTCCCAAAGCTCGCGCTGTCTAATTACTTTCACATCATACAGACTTGTCAACTCGTCCCAACTAACTTTTCTACCTGCCATAATAACGTGAATCATAGCTGTAAGACTTAGTTTCTCTGGCGTCACAAACTCCATATCTCTATGACTTTCTAGTGCCTCAATAGCCGCGTTGCCGAACATCGTATTCTGATCAGCTATCTGTTGTAGTCTATGACGCAATTCATCAGGTGGAGATTCGAGAACACCTACTATCTCCATCAACTCTTTTTCGCGCCTACGTGCTTTCTTCGTTTCTATCTCATACTCATGGCCTTTAAGAGCCATCATTTCTTCTACCGGATCTAGGCTGCCATTGGCCAAAAACTGGTTAACTTTCTCAAGATCATTCTGACTCCAGGGCGCATCGCCTACAAAATTCATAATTTCGTGCTCATAAGCCACAATCAAATCGCCAAATCGAACGCCACAGCCTAGCTCAATTAGCTGATAGGCATCAAATGCAAATCCGTAGGAGTATTCTTCTGGGCACTCATAATTTGCAGGCCCAGTTAGACTCTCTCCGAGAAAAACATAATGATTATCCCCTGCCATAGCATCGATCAGTGTCGGACTCGCAATACTACCGAATTGACTCGGTGCCAGTAATTCGCCTTTGGCTAACACGGCCTCAAAGGTTTCTATAATTGGCTGTTCGATTTCTTGATCATAATAACTATCTGCTGCCGAGGGATCAGGCTGGCAGTAGCTTAGGCCTACAATATGATAGACTGATCTCATATGTTCACCACATCCTCAAGAAAATACGTATCTGGGTTCAATCTGCTAGCGACTGCTCTATCTAACAATTCAACATACTCGTAATACGGATAGAATTCCTCTCGAAAACCAAAGTCTACTCCGTTTGTAGTGTTATACATCCACCCAAATGCGCTATCAATAGGCACGCGACCTTCGACGGTGATCTCGTATCTTTCTGAATAGTTAATTGCCGCTCCTGGGTAACCAATAGCCTGCTGAGCCTCTAGTCTGTCCACGAAATCTGCTGCTTCTAGTCCACCTGATCGTTCAGTATCACGAAACCTTTGCACGCGCACATAGAATTCCTCAACAATTTCTTGTGGCAAATCTAGGATAGCCCAACGAAGATCAGAATCAAACTTTGTAAAAATCTCGTCACGCATTTTGTAGGCTTCGTCTCCAGTTAGCTCACCTTTCATCTGTTCCAGCAAATCGAGTTCTTTATGCTTTATGCTCTCTCGTGCATGAGTCCATTTATTGTATGGTAACCCAAAATCGGCCATCGCTTTTTCCAATATTCTCTTGTAATCGCCTAATATATCCGTGCCTACTCTACCTCCGAAATCCAGTATCAACGACCTGGCGGCGAAGAAGAAAGCACCAGCGCCAGGGAGTGGTGATCCTGGGCGAAAAAATACTAGCTTATCATCACCAGCAATCGCATCGATTGGAAACATAGAGCCTTGCCCCGTGGGACTACGTTTGAGCGTAGCTGAATTACGGTCTATTTCCGGCAACAAATAACCTGACTTTCTGATTGCACCAAAGACAGACTTACCATTGGTCAGTACTTGACCAAATGAATGCGTAGCGTACATCCAACCGTCTAAGGTCATATGCAAAGGTCTATACACATCATACTCATCACCAGAATGACCATATAGCCAGCCATCTCTGTGGCTGGTTATAACGGCCGAGAACGGTCTATATTTAGGCATTGCAAAAATAGGTCTCATGTGTAATTACTCACTTCGATTCTGCCATGTGCTGCTAGATCAATAACTTCTGAGACACTGTCTACCCTGATTACGTCGCCGCCACTTAACTCAACATCAATGTTGCCATTACTATATACCTCGGATAGATCAATCACGTTATACTCACTGCCAAGAGGGAAAATAACCTGTCTATAGCCGTCGCTAGTATGGTATGCTTCTACTGCCATATCACATTGGAATAGCTTAACGTGCTTACCAAACCTGTGACCATGACATATAATACGATTCATCTGATCCGTATCAAAAGCAAAACCGAATACTACTTCAGCAGCACCAATTTCATCACTGAGATTGTTAGACTTAACTTTATGCTTTTTAATGAACCATGTTGACAGATGCAACCGCTCATAGTTTGAACCGTACTTAAACTGGCTAAAATACTTGCTAGAAAAATGTACTAGCCAAGTACCTTTAGGGAGTACCCGAGCGTCCCTGAACATTAAATATGATGGACAGTCTACTTCTTGACCCTGACAGATGTTGTCTATTTTACTATCCCTCAACAGCCAATCTTTGAATTCGACCTGCTGTTGCTCAGTCAAATCTTCAACATACTCAGCATCGGACTCAATTTCTTGATCTGCTAAGAACTCACGGATAGTCCACGAAAAATCATAGATATCCACGTCTGTATTTAGATAACTTGCCAGCCAGGATTGTATGTCCCAAGCGGCTTTCGGACTGTGCTTACGTAAATGTGATTTTTTGGCCACCTTAGTACCAACCTATCGAATAACCAGATCGCCAAGCTTGATCAAACAAATCGCGCAGTTCTAACAACCTGCGTACAAGATATTCGTAACTCATGCCTACATCAATAACACGTGGACCAATCGGGGTCGCTACTACTTGTCCAAACATATCTTCTTCTAAATCTATATCTCGATAGTCTACAGTATCGAAAGCGTAACGCATCAACTCATCATAGCCGCCTTGATGAACCAGAGACCGTTTATCGGACGTCAAGTAGTCGATCCGCCTTTTCAGATGATCTAAATCTGAATTATCTATAGATCCTTCGTCTGTGCTTGGTAGACCCAAAATAGTCATAATTTGCTTGGCATTTCTATTGGACAAATTCAGTGGCTCAATTTCGTACACAGGTTCTTCCGTCCAACCATCCTCACAATATCCACAACGACTTGACGGGGTACATGTCAGGCCCATTTCTGGTGAAGTACAAAGTATGCGCTGATAATGATATTTTGCTTCTGATGCATAGAATGTTATGCTCATAGTTTACCTTTGAAACACAGGTGATTCTGGAAGTGCTAAACTAATTGGCAGCGGACCTCGCCAGACTAACTCGCTATATCCTGACCTAGAATTTGGGTCGGACAGCAATCTCAGGGCCTCTTTACCGTAGTATGTACCTTCTTCGGCAATCTGACCCAGCCTAGCTTGCAATATCCTTACCACAGTACGGGCCTGGGAATCCCCATAATAACGCATATATGGTTCTTCAAACTTATCATCGACGTAGTGCATCAAGTCTTGTAATATACCGCACTCGGTAGCATTAAAAGCATCTATCAATCTAAATTCGTCTATTACTGACTTTGCTTCTGCCCAATAACTCAGCAACAGATCGCTTTTTCTAAAGGCTGCTCCACGCGCTATCAAATCTTCGGCATCGAATACAAATGCCGAAGACTGGTTAGGCCAAGAATCTCGAACTCGAAGGAAAACAAAATAATGATCCCCGGCAAACACATCAACGGGCTGCATACCTGTCTCGTCTACTGGCAGACGATCTGCGAGCGGCAATAGTTTACCCGTGGCAAGAATCTGATGAATGATCTCGTCTGGATCTGAGTTTCTATGGTAAGTTATGCTGTGGACTGCATACATCACTTCACCCGAAAAGCAGGGGATTCTGGAAGAGCATATAACAGCGGAAGTGGACCGTGCCATAAGATTTCTGTGCCTGTGGCATGGTCCATTGCATTATGTAGCTCTCTAATTGCATCTTTACCTACGTGATTATACTGCTTTTTATATTCTACTAGCGCACAGTGAACGGCATCTAGCATTGGAGATATCAAGCCATCTTTGGCGAGTTTCTTATACCATGGATATGCTTGTTTACCGGAATAATCAACCAAAGCCTTAGGATCAAGCCTACTATTTATGTTGTGCATCACGGCGCATTGTATCAGGTCTAAGACATCTACGTGGTCTTCAATGTTTTTATATCGATTACCTGTGACGTCGAAATTGATAATTTCAAGCGCGGCGTCTTCGGCTACAATGAAGTAATCATCTAACAGATCATAGTCTCTAACTATTGCGCCTAGCTTGATCAAGTGCTCGGCATCAAACCAAAATGCCGACTTATTAAATCCAATACCGTACTCGGAGTCATCGAGCCCGTCATACAAAGACAAAAATACGTAATCAGCGTCACCGGCTAAATAATCGAACGCGCCAATCTGCTTCCAACGATCCCGCATCGATGCTGGCAATAACGAGCCATAATCTAGTATCTGACGAATCAGCTTATTAGACACACTCTGTTTATTATATGCCACGTCATGAATTGCAATTATTCTGCCCATCAAACTACCTCGATCCACATCGGCTCAATGTCACCCGCGTAGCAAAAATCTTGTTTGTTACTCATGTTGGTATCTTCTAATAACAAATCCATGTTTATGCCTGCCTTATTAATTTGAAGCGCTACTGGCAGAATATTGTATTTACTGCGATAGTTATCCATATAATCAAGTTTATCGAGTCCCTGGAGCGCCCAGTGCAGCGCATTGTGTGGATCACTAGTCAAATAGACACACTCGATCTCGGCATGACTCGGCCAGATTCGCCAATCCCTGGGCACACGGATCAAACCGTTAGCCATAATATGTTCGACCAGTGTACTGTACGTACCGTGATAGAGATATTCAGGCAATTTCATCGACCTGCCTCCAAAACTTATTCTGCCTTGATTTACTACAATTCCATATGGCTATAGGCGTCAAAAATATCTGGTCCCAAGTCTCGACCGACACACACTTGTGCCTAGTGTGTAATTTTTCCCACAGCTTTTCGGCACCTTCACTCCAGGTCGTATCGGCTAATAACACACCAAGTTCTCGTACAGCCGTAATGTACATGGCAGAGCCCAAACCGTGTTTGCGTGCTTCTGGGTCGGTAATTTCTGCATATTTCACCATCGCAAAAAGTTCGTGCTCGTAATCAAAACTGTCTAGCATTTTTCGATAACTCGAATATACTGGCCTGAACAAACCGATGCCAATATGACCCACCTCCGATATCATTTGAGAGCCATTTGACCGCTCAATAGCCCGTCTATCTATTCGTTTAGGCAACAGTGCAAATCTTGCGGAACCTACTTCGATAGTACCTGGAAAATCCTTGTACGCAACTTCGCCATAAAACATTCTTACCCACAAAGCTAGCTTTAGCTCTGGATGACCTTCAACAGGGACAGTGTTTATGAGATGCATATCACCATTCCATCCTATACTGCTCTCTAAATTGTACTCATTTGTGAGTACGGGTTAGTTCTCAGTTCGTCGAGGGTGCTCGAAGCCATGGCCTCTCCCTGAGCGTGAATTTCCCTCAAGCCGAGGGTACGTAAATTATATGCTGCCTGATCGTCTCTGTCTTCTGTATGATTACACTTCGGACACACAAAGATACGATCCCTGAGTGCAAGATTTTTGTTGACATGTAGACACATTCTACACTGTCTTGAAGACGGAAACCAGCGATCTGCAACAACGAGTTGCATATCATAGATTGGATTCTTGTAGCCAAGCTCGCGTCTGATTTCAGAGAATCCAATGTCATTCAAAGAACGCGCAAGACAATGGTTGCTAAGCATGCCTTTCACGTTCAAATCCTCAATAACTACCACTTGGTTCTCGCGGCAGAGTCGAGTTGTAAGCTTCTGTGTAAAATCTCTACGAATGTTACTGACTCGAAAATGCAGTCTAGCCAGTCTGCGCCGGGTCTTTTCTCGGCGTTTTGATCCTTTCTGTTGTCTTGAAAATTTCCGGTTAATTCGTCTAAGCTTTGATAATGCTTTCTTTAGCGGCTTCGGCGATTTTATCTTGATCGTTTTCGTATCACTAACAGCAATCGTAGCTGCTGTGATAAGCCCCAAATCTGTACCTGCTATGCCATTGCCGGTTCTGGGTTTATGGTAGTCGCCAACATCGACTTGGACTGCAATAAACCAGCGATCTGCGATTCTAGACACTACTGCGCCCATAATCTTACCCGTAAAACGTAACTTCTCACAAGTTTTTACCGTGCCGATTTTAGGCAAACGTACGTGGGCATCGCCAATAAAATGGAACTTATCATTTTCGACATAAAATGAGTCGTGAACAAATTTCTTCTTGAACTTTGGGTATTTTGTCTGCTTCTTAAAGAACCCGGAGAACGCAGCCCTCAGACAAGTGAATGGTCTCTGATTAGCGCCTTTAGGTGAATCATAAACCCAAGGAAACTCCGCGCCCTTAATCTTATTCCATTGTTTTATAAGATTAGATATGCTTGGCTTCTGACCGGCATCGTACTGTTTATTCCACTCGGCCAATGCCCAGTTATATGTGAAACGTGCAACGCCGCAAGCTCGGTTAAATAACTTAACTTGCCTGCATGTAGGGTCCAGCCTGATTTTGTGTCCTAATATCATATATTTATTTTGTCCACAATAATCACCACTCCATTGCGTATTCCCATTTATCGCCCTTGATTACAACACTCTCGACTTGCAGCGTTGCGAGTGCTATCCCTCTGGCGAATAATTCCATATACATATCTCGGCCGATCCGATCAGCCCATAAAGCTGACCCGCCCCATGTCGAGCCAGTTAGCTCAGCATCTGTAACCTTAGCGAACTGCGATCCCCCTTGGATTCGCAGCTTCTGTTTCTTCGGATCGACTACTTCGATTTGGTAGACTGCATTCGTTGTTTTAACTTCGAGTTTAGTGCCTATAGCCAACTTACTAACAATAATCACACCTTTGCGATACTGTTCTTTTATCAAGTCTGCTAGGCTGCTATTAGGATCTTCCATTTGTTTAATCCAGTACGGTGATTAATTCTGGAGGAATATCGCCGCGATATCTGTATTCTCTACCGTACTCACCCCATTTAACTGGCGCTTCTTCTATCAGCAGCCACAAATACAAGCCTCTCGTTTCTATCCTCAAGACGTTCAGCATCAATCCGGTGCCATAGCCGAAAGAGTCTGTGCCATCCGTTAGGGCTAACTCGATTTGCCCAAGTCCGTCTCTTGCCCATTCCAATGCTGACCTGTAATTATCGGCCAGATATACAGAATCTTCTTTAGAAAAATTAGGCCATATACGCCAATCTTTCGGCACAGCTAACAAGCCATGCTCCAAAATACTTGGCACAAGGCTCCTAAAAGTACCGTGGTATAGATATGCAGGAACGTCCATATTTAATCCGGAAACAGTAAATCTGGATCGTAATTAACTTTAGCAAGACCATTAGCCCTAGACGACGCCAATCGAACTAACCTCAAAGCCTCTGTAAGTAGATCAGATATATTTTCTGCCACACCTCCGTCTTCATGACTAGGCACTTAAAGCCAGCCGAGTCCATACAGATGCAGCATACTGAACGGCGTCGCGCGCATTTTGAACGTCTTTTCTAGCGTCCATTACTTCCTGCCTTTCTTGATTTCTTTTTGCAAAGCCTTGAAGAAACTCGATGGTTTCTTGCACGGCTTTTCTTTTAAGTCTTCCTTGGGCTTGTCCGTCGGTTTGTAGATTGTCGGTGTTGGATTTATTTTCATCTCAGACCTTTCTGGCATAGTCTATATGCTTGTTTGATCAAAGCTGTTTCTGCATACCTAGCTCGACGCTCCCATAGCAAGTCCCATTCTTCCTCTTGTGTCTCTTTACCAAAACTTTCTCTATACCCGCCAAGATCCACATAGGGATAACCATTATACACATCGATCAAGTGCTTAATCTCGTGAAAGAACACTCTGACAAGATCGAAAGGACGCATGCTGGGTTTATATCCCATAACTAACTCACCATTATGATATCTTATATTTCCGTTGCCATCATACCTGTCTGGCTCAAACCAAACCATAATATCTAAAACTTCGTCCGGTATTACTGCATGAAACCAGCCGGTTAAAGCTTCTCGCACTGTCATCACGGGCTCGGCCACAGCAGTATAGTAATAACTGTACTTAGACCCGTTGAATGCACCTTTATGAACAGCAGTCTGAAATTCTGGCGTAAATACATTAGTAAAATAACTGAACCGCTCTAGCGTCATCATGATGGAAAACTGTTCCTTACATAGTACTTGTATACTTTGCGTACAATTCCTGTCTCTGCTCGCCTAGCTCTGCGCTCAGTTAACTGCATTCTGTACTTTTTTGATGAACTTACATACAAACTCTCGTCACTTACAGTTTCTGGGCTAAATCCAGCTAAGTCTATGTATGGGTAGCCGTGATACAGATCAATCAAATGCTGAACCTCGTGGAAAAATACCTCAACAAATCTAGCTCTCGGTCTATGCGTATTCTGCGCCAATGTTAGTTCGCCACCTGTATACTCTACCCAACCGCCTATCTTATCATCTGAGGTGAAAAGAAGAACCCATATATCTAAAACAGCGTCCGGAATAACAACATGGAAAATGGGGTTTAATGCCTCTCGAATTTCTGATATAAACTCTGTGTATACATAAGGATATCTGTCTTGCCTAGGCGCGGCATCAATATCTTCCACGGCTTGCCTAAAACTGTCCGTGAATACATGCTCAAAACTTCCAAATTGTTCTAGCGTCATCATCGAAAAAACTCTGGGCGCTGATCAATCAAGTACTCTACTCCAAAATGCAGTGGGCTAGGTAACTTCTTCTTACTGAACCAGCCATAATCGGTATTTTCCCAATTCAGGGTTACCGGCCACTTAATGTCTACTGCGACGAAAAATGTATGATACTGAAATTTCTGATCGGCGTAAACTACATGATCCATCACTTCGTAGTCGTCTGGCAATGCTCCAAGTTCCTCTGCCGACTCACGCATTGCAGAGTCAAAAATGGCGTCTTCAGATAATTGTATATTACCTGCGCTGCTGGACTGCGTATAAACCTCATCATAACTATCTAGCGACACTGCTCCCCCTGGGACTCCCCACGTACCTGGCTGCTCGACTTCGTCGCTACGCAGGGTTAGAAGCACTTTATTTTTGTGCATAAACAACACCCCAGCTCCCATACGACCCCAATACTTGGTCATTTCACTTCCAACTTCTGCGCACTCTGCGAAGTTCCTTCAAAAAGTCCTTAATGTCTTTTCGCATTTCTGGCACAGACTTTACGTCTGGGGCGTACAGTAAACTCGACCAACCTTCTAGCGCCTGATCGAACTCTGACGGGCCAAACTTAGTGTAGTCGATTCCGCGCTGCGTAATCCAAAACTTGATAACGATATCACCTTCAGTTGGAGAGTCGGCAGCCAACGAAACACCCAGTGTGATCCCTTCATCTATCTGCATGTAACGAGTAATATTGGGTTGGCGGAATCTAAATTCGGTCTCTTCGCCTATATTTCCATGGAATGTCTTAGCCAAGCTTGTACACACTGTTAATAGCAGTGCATGATCTTCTTCAGTGATCCAACCGTTTGACATTTTTTCTCCTAGATTAAAAATCGTAGTGCTTAAAATCGTTTACGTCCGAAATGACAATCTCATAGCCATCTTCGCCTCTGTGAAACTGATCGGCCGTTATATCGACGATGTAGAAATCATCCACTATTACAAACCAGTGGTGAGCGCCATGAAAATTATGCCTACTCACATTATTATCATTAAACCACAGCCTGTTTGGTGCCATATAGGCGCCGTGAACATCTCTGGCTGTAAACCCGGCCTCGCGTAATTTATCGGCCAGCATAGCCGAACAAATAATACAACTTCCTTCCGAATCGCACTCTTTTGTGACCCACTCACGTTCTGCATCTGCCCTAACCTGACTAACTATACTCAAAAGATTATCTCTGTCGTCAATATCGTCCCAAGCATGTGTAATAATTTTCATAGCGAAACCTCGCCGGAAACCTCTGGCTTTAGCCAGGGGAGGAAGGCGAGCAACACGGTATCACCTTGAAAATATTCAAAACATAGTGTAGAATTAAGGTAATGAATGTCGTAAGCAATCGCAACTGCACTTATCAAACAGCATATCACATTGTATGGTGTCCTAAGTACAGAAAACAAGTTCTCACCAAAGATGTAGCAACCAGTCTCGAAGCGTTGCTCAGAAATATTTGCAACGAGTGTGCCTGGCCAATTATTGCTATCGAAATTCAACCGGATCATGTTCACTTGTTCGTTTCGATTCCTCCTGCGATTTCTGTGGCCAGTGCAATTCAAATCCTTAAAGGACGTACAGCCAGATCCTTGTTTCTGAAACATCCGATGATCAAGAACAAACTGTGGGGCGGTCACTTATGGTCTCCATCTTACTATGTCGGTACTGCTGGCAGTGTTAGCGCAGAAACAATCCAGAACTATATTAACAGGCTTGAGCATGTCAAAAACCGAAAATAAGAACAAAATACTCAGAACTGTGTCAATCAAACTTGACACAACAAGTGGACAGGCCCAGGCTCTCTTGGACACTAGGACCGAGTTTATATCGACATGTCAAAGTATTGTGCCTGTTGTAATTAAAAATCGTTGTTGGAATCACTTTAGGCTCCATAATTTCAGCTATGATGACTTACGTAAACGATCAAAACTAGGGTCTCAAATGGTATGCAATGCTCTAAAGAATGTTTGTGGAAGCTATAGCGATCTTGTGTCTAAAAAACCGTTTGCCAAGAACAAACCGATCCCTGCGATTAACTTCAGACCCACCGGCAGCGTACATTATGACAAACGGACGTACTCGATAAAAGGTTCCGAGCTTTCGATGTACACGATTCTTGGGCGCATTAAAGTGCCTATGGTCGTAGCCAGGTTTCAGAGTGACTATCTTGCCTCGGGTACGCCTAAAGAGGCCGAACTTGTCTGTAGAAATAATACTTGGTATTTTAATCTCGCCCTTGAACTTGAGAACAAAGAAATTGTTCCAGTTAAAACACTTAAGGTTCTTGGTATTGACCTTGGTGAAAATGTCATGGCAGCAACTAGTTCTGGTAAACTTTTCCAAGGGGGCAAAGTAAGACACGACCGTGATTGCTATTTGAGTCTTCGTAGACGTCTTCAAGCCAACGGTAGTAAGGGCGCTAAAAAGCGCTTGAGCATGATCTCTGGCAGAGAAAGTCGTTACATGACCCATGTGAATCACGTCGTCAGTAAGCAACTTGTCGAAGAGGCCCTTGCCCATGGCTGTAATGCCATCGCAATGGAAGACTTGACTCATATCCGAGACAGGATCAAAGCTAGAAAACGAGAGCGCACGAGGCTCCATCGATGGGCCTGGAAACAACTTCAGACTTTTATTGAGTACAAAGCTCTTGCAGCGGGGTTGTATATAATCTATGTCAACCCCGCGTACACGAGCAAAACGTGTTCTAAGTGCTCCAGTCGTGGTCATCGTCTTAAACACCTTTTTGAATGTTTCCTGTGTGCTAGCCGAATGCACAGTGATGTCAACGCTGCGTTGAATCACGAACGGCTTGCAATGTCTGCCGATATTGCAACGGGCGATGTAAACCACCCGAGTGTGCTGCGGTTGGCACAAAGCCTCTGGCTTTAGCCAGGGGCTGTTTACCTATATTAAGTCTACCATCATGGACAACTTATTGCAAGGCTGACTGGCAGCGGGCCTGGAAATAGAACCTCTCTGCCTAATACATGTTCATAGCATAGTTCTGAAGCGAGCACGTGCGGTGATTTCCGATCTTCGTTGATTGCTACTTGTAATAACCTGTTTAACGAGATTAAATCTTTGCTCATAATAGTTCTTGACGCGTGTCTAGACGCATTTTGTGCATCAGTGCATCTAGACCTTACTCCGTCCAGTATTTTATTACCTAATTCCTGCTTAAGTACATCGCCAACTACTTCTTCAAGTAGCATTTTACTACCGTAGGACATCTGACTATAGGATCTTTTAGCACTGCTAGACATAGGCACATCGTCTATTTCCACTAACAGTAAATCAAAAAATATAGACACATAAGCCGCGCTGAATCTAACACCAATTCTGTCTAGTAGTGTTTCATAAGCTAGCCGCTTATAATCTTCCAGTAAATCTTTTAATCCGTACAACGCGCCCTGCTCAAACAGCACATCTAAATCAAAAACAAAAGCGTCCGTGATCTTGAACTGTCTCAACCAACCTTGCCAATCCTCGGCAACAGGTTTTAAAAACACATACTCGCAATCACCTGCCAGGTAGTCTAACCCAAAACACATATTACCAGATAGTCCTCGACGAACTAACTCGGCCTGGGGCAAGATATATCCTGTATGCTCGATAGCACGAACAACACCATCTACCTCGCTGGCTGACAACACGTTATCATAGTTAACTCTATGGATAGCGAACATCACCACACCAAATTTCTTATCATGTTAACCTTTTGTGGCTCTGTTCTATCATCGGACCAGCATGCATAATTCTTGATCGACATTAATCTCCCATTACTAGGTGCTACGCCTTCTGGCGACCATACTGCTCTAATGTCTGAGGTCGGAATTTTACCGTTATACCTGTACTGACGTGTCCACAGCCCAGGTAGGCCTGAATCTTCCCAGTCTATAGTACCGTCGTCCAAAATTTCTGGGTCTATATCTTCTAATGCAATATACAAAAATACAAGTGGATCAACATACAAAGTTCTCAAATTGTCATTTGTATCAACTCGTATGCCCGTATACCCGTAATCCATCTTGTCTCTGTATATTCTGCTGCTGACTCGCTCATACAAAGTATCATCTAGTGGCGTATCTAGTGAGATTTCCAATGGGTCTATATCCAAACTTTCGGCCAATTCTCTTAAATAATCCAAAACACTGCCTATGTCTATATCGTCATAGTCGGGTTCTAATTTAGATGCATCTGACAATATGATTTCGAGCACTACAGGCGTCTTATCTGCACGACTAGAATCATAACAATCCGGTGACGCATATACAAACGCACCTTGAATATCGCCTGCAAGAAACAACATACTGCGTGTCTTTGTTCTGTGCAGACTATTTCCCTTACCAGCTATCAAGCCGTGTTCTAAAATACTCTGTAGATTCTGAAGCGTTGTACCGTGATATAGAATCATCACTCGCCCAAAACAGGAACTTCAAACTGCACAGTTGAGTGGCCAAAATCAAAGATCAGTAGGCTATTGCTTGGTGCAAGTTCAAACTTACCATTTGTATCCCAATCAATCAGACGATATCCTATGTTGCCTTGATGTATATCAGTCAATGTAATTTCCGCATCGAGTAGTTCTTCTAAGGCTGCGGCTATGTAATAGGTAGGCTCGTAATTGTACATCTCGACAGCAGAATCTCTCATTTTATCAAAATACCAGGCTTTATTTCTCTTCACTTGCTTATATTCTATGCCTGCATTAACATAATCACGCAAATGCGTTAAGCCTAATGATGTCTCACGTATGATATAATCATCTGAATTAGACCTGCCACGATAACCAAGGTAGTCTAGAGGCTGGACTGCTTCTCGCACTACAGCATAAACATCCCGAGATTTACCCCCGTAGACCATCTTCTCGGGTAGCCGCCAAACTGCCTTGATAATAGCCAACCCTGGATAACTATCTTGACGGTTGCCTACAAAATGCTGTATCGCGGCTACTGTTGGGCCTTCTGTTGGATCACGGCTGATTTTGATCACATATCTTGGATCGCCTGACATCCACGCACAGCCCCACGACCCACATCCCAGGCTGTTTTCCCGAGTAGGCAACTGACCTGAAGGTAGATCGCTGTAGGCCTCGATCATTTCCCAATACTTCTGGGCTATGTTGATTAGAGCATAAGATGGTTTTGACATTCTAATCCTCTGGCAAAGCTAACTGCGCGGTACACTCGCTCAACTGCTGCCGTGTACTATCGCTGTCTGGAATCGGTGACATATCGATAATGACCCAATTTTCGCCATCAAATACAACATTCCTATAATATTCCATATCAATTACCAACCAACCTAGCTGACTGGCTGCGTCTTTAATTTGCTCCCTAGCTTGTTGGCCAGGATCGTCGTCGATTCTATAATCCATACCGTTAAGTACAGTCCCGTTAATGAATTCTTTTACTAGTACAACGTTATCACGATCCAGAAACTCTATGCGAGGTATGTGCTTTCTGACTTCTGGGAACTGATCCCAGAGTTGCCCCAGGCACAAAAACTCGGCGCAAGCCATGTAATAGCTATACTTGTTGTAGACTTTATATGCAAAACCTTTAGATTCGAACACAGTTGATCGTGTGCCCTCATCTACATATATAGGCTTAATTGCACCTGCCAACCTGGCCCTCTTCTTAGCAGCATATTCTCTGTGTGACATTATCTTGGTAGATCCTCTACCATCTCTTCTCTGCTGCCATAATAGGCCAGTGCTGCCTGGCCATAGTCAGCCGCATATAGAGCCAGACCAAGTCTGTCTAATTTTGTACTTATACATAATAATTTTAAAGCATCTTTTAAACTTACAGTATCAAAACTTACAGTGGTTTTAAGGAACGGAAAATCTTTATCGTACTCGTCAAAATAACCATCAACACGTTGATAGCTACTAAACTGCCAAAAGCCACCCTCGTCTTCCAACTCAGACGCACAATCACCTTCAACACCGCCTGGACCATACCAAATCAATGTTCTTACATCTTCATCAAATACACCAACGTCCTGCTGTCTCCACTGCTCGCCGCGCATCTGCTTGATAATATTATTCTGTTCTCGTGTGTCCATGGCTTACCTACTTTCTCTGGAATTAACCAGGATGCCTTCCTGTGCCCAATTCGTCTAGTTCTGCTTCTGTGTACTCAGCGTACTTCTTTGCTAGTCTCAGATTGCTTACTACTGTCGGATCGATTGCGATCCATACTCGCTCGGCTTTATCCTTTTGAGTATCGTAGCATAAAGACGCTATTTGATACTTCTTTGCTACCTTGACTATTTCCTTAATTGCTCCCGAATAATCAAAACACATATCCCACACACCAGACACTATATCATCATCTGTGCCCATATCCAGTGAATGCCACACAACTCGAAAGGCATCTATTACCGTATACGAATCTAGCAAATACTGTTTCTGCTTTTGTATCTCTGTTACGGGGCGCTTGTGATCTTTATGCCTAGCGCTGTTAATAATGCGAATAATTTCTGCTCTTAATATTTTTGACCCCCAAACTAACTTACCAGATAGCTCCCAATCCAGAAGATCCATGGCACTTATTGGGTCTATCTCGGCTTCGTACACGTAACCTTTACCATAAGAGCCTAAACCAGCCCTTAATACAGGCACTGAGTCTGGATTCTCCGCGAAAAAAGTTCCGGATCTAACCTCAGATATACCAGCCGATTTTGAGAAATGAACAACTGGGATCATTTTAGACTCACTGCTCGCCAGCGATGGCCATCGTCTTCTACGCTAATGCTCCGCTCATCCATCAATGACTGCCACAAATTCCACGCATCTTTAGACAGTGTCGCATAGCTTCGTACACTGCCAAAATAGTGTATAATAGCTAAGTATGCGTTTCTCATAATCCCCTGTCCGCGATAAAATGGGAACATGTAAGAATTCACTATGTCTAATGCGGGCTCGTCTGCTACGCGCCGATTATTACGATCTAACTGCACTATTCCCATAGCAGGAAGATAGCTAAGTTTGCAATAACCTTTTACCTTGCTATAATTTTCTTTGGTCATAATCCAGACTGAATAGTCAAATCCATACTGGTAGAAATCTTTTATCACCACAGCAATTATGCCTTTTTGTATAGGCAAAATCTTTACTGGCTTGTGGCGACGAAATGATACTATATCAGCTAGCATGTCTTCCATTTCGACATCAAAACCTGGACATACTTCGTATACGGACTTGACTTTAGGAGGCATTGTTTCTCACACTAAGCATACAATCCATGACCGTCTTCTCAGTTTCCTCTGTTACTGGCACTGCATAAAAATCGATAACAACCCAGTCTTTGCCTGTCCAAATAACATTCAGGTCTGACAGGTCAAAAACTCTCCATCCCAGTGATGCGCTTTTAGACTTAATAGCATCTATCACAGTATCGTACTTAATAGCCATTTTACCTGTATTGTTAACTTCTAGCCAATTACCTCCAGGTACATATTCCTTAATTATCACGCTATACCTAGCATCTACAGCATAGATTTTCGGAAGATGCTTTCTAAATTTTGGATAATGATCCCACAACTGAGTAAAACAAAGAAAATCCGAACAGGTATTTTCCAGGAATCCATGCATATACACTTTATAAACCAAGTCGTCCGATGAAAAAATAAGAGCGGTGCCACCCTCATTAATCAGCTTCGGATTACTCGCGCCAGTCATCTTTGCACGATCCTTGCAATCATGCACAGTGTCTATTCCGTAACTACTTTGCATTACATCTGCCTGTTCAAAAACCAATTAATGATTCTTGCCTTAAACGATTCTGGATAGATCACATCGTACCGAACACGGTCTTCCAGATAAGCCACAAGTTCTGTCTCATCAAACGACTCTGATTTGAACTGCATAAATTTGGCCCAATCGCCGTCAATCATATAATCAAGCAACGGTTTATCCTCACCATATGCCTGTTTGTATGTCGATTTGATCATCATCTTGACTTCCTTGTCCGAAACTAACGGCTCGCCTGCATGCTTGGCTCTAGCTCGACCTTTACCCTCTAAACTATATGCATACAGCGGAAGCGGGTACAAAGAGGACTGTATCATTTCCACTATTTCTGGCGGATAAGGTACAATGATCTCATTGGCATCGAGTCGAATGTCTCTGGTGCGGTTGTACACATGTTTGTCTAATAACTGTGTACCTAGCGTCCTGGATATATGCCACGATGCCGAGCCATTACTCCAGACTAGCTTAGTGGCATCTCCTGGAAATCCTTGCTGATTACGCAGACCGTAAGTATCACGGCCGGAAATTTCCGAATTGATATTGTCCAGAATATTAGCAAGATCCCTGTCTGTTATTCGCTCGGCCCAATCTCGGCTACGATTCAATACTAACATCTGTAGTTCTCGACTCCATGACACATCATCATCTGCCCGTGCGGCAGCTAATATTTGTTCCAATGTGTGAGCCGCTGATGAGAAAGTCCAATAGCGGGCATACTCTTCCATAAACTGCATAAAGGGATCGCCATATTCTTCGTAGTATTTTGTTCTCGGCAAACGCAACCCTTGAACATTGATATCAAATGCAGCCATCACCTCATCAAACCGCTTACGCACCTGACCGGCTGGCGGCAAACGTATAAACTTCACTATTTGCTGATACAGACTTTCTACGGCTTCGATAAAATATGGGTCGTGGATAAAAGCATATAACTCACTAAGCCACATACTAGCATCAAAGTTACCTGCACAGTTACCTGCCTTTTGAATAGCATATTGCAAGTAGCTCAGATCATCAGTCTTGGCATATTTAGCCAAATATGACTTTACTGAAGCAGAATTATCCTCTGACTGCTTCATAAGATAATTGACGCCATATTGAATTAGATCGTGCGGATTAGTTAGCATTCTACCACAATACCTTTCTGGCATACTGCTCAAACTCGGGTGTAAAATCGGCCCATTCTTCCTCGTCGTAATTGGTTGCTGGAATCACATCATAGGTCAATTTTTTTAGCCCATTGCCATTCAAGCAAATGCTTTGATGACCATAATTACCGTGAATCTTACTCTGAGCAAAGTCATCAATTCTCACACCGTCATAACCTTGCTCTTTAGCCTGTTTAAACACATTGTACTTATGATACTGTAGATCAGTTAAATCGCTCTCTCCGCGTGAAATGTTCAAAATGTTTAAATGCTCTTGTCCGTAAAAAATAAACAGTCTGCCAGGTTTTTTGTAATCTGCCGGATAAACAATCTCCCGATGATCAGCATAGCCTGTCCTAATCTCGTATATATAGCTATACTTATCACGCTTACCATAATATCCGATGCTATCGAAAAAATCTACAACATCTCGGTACGTAGGCCAGTATGCATGATCACCTTCCCATGCCCAAAAGGTAGATCTGTCCCAAGCATCATACTCAGTATCTGATCTAGGTTTTATTCTCATCAAGTCATAGACTGCGACCCAGAATTTATTTTTACTTGGCCGCAAAAGCTCGTCCAGCCTATGTGCATCAATATTTAACCACTGTGCCCCGCCACTCGCTGGTATATAACTCTGAGCTATCGTAGACGTAAATGCGACCCACAAACAACCGCCGTGACTCTGCGGTTCGAGCGCAGTATCAAACGGTTCGATTGTGCCATGAAATAGCAAGGTCTTTTCAAAATCCTTTATTTGCTTCCGTGTTGGCATATTACTCCTTGCATAAAAGTAAATACCGATCATAGGCATCGACTACTTGACCATATCTCATCAAAGACTGCCATAATTTGTCTGCAAAAATAGATATCACTGTACAGTCCGCCAAAATAACGCCACCAATTGCATATTTTGCTATGCATCTAACAGTTAAATCTTTACTACGAGTTGGCAAGTTATCCGCGTCGCTTATTGGCACTACAAAAATTTTAGCACCACTAGAAAATGGCTCGTATATATTCACAAAAGCGATAAAATTTTTATTGATCTGAAACGAATCTGATATCAAACCGGACACAGGGTAATTCTCGCTAAATCTATCCAGTGCAGAATCAAAATAGATTGACTTATCAACGTATGGTGGCATTCTACTCACCCACAACTACTAAAGCAGGAAATGATTTTGTGCCAGATAAATACATTGCACCAAGTCTGTGACCGCCTTCCAGTACATAAGGACCGTGCTCGTCTATAACAACAATCAAAGGCGAAATCCAACCTTTAATGCTAATTTCCAACGCCAGTTCTTCACATCGTTTTAGGTCGTAGACATCATAGTACATGTGCCTAGGATCGGCGTCAAAGTCACCCGTTGGAACTTCACGTACTCCCGGCAGAATTTTATAGTCAGTCAGACTAGCTTCGATGGACTCCTGATTGTCGGCCTGCCCACGAACTAGTAATCCACTTACCGTGCTGCCTGCATGGGGATATCGCTTGTTAGCCAATTTAAACAATTTATCTAAGCTTGCTTTTGTCATTGAATCCCCACCTGCACTTCATTGCTATCACGGTCCCAGCAGCAACGCCCAAAGCATAAACTAGAATCACCACAAGACCGCAATTGTCATGAATAATGTTATAAAATACAGTCATACCTACGAAAGTTGTCAGACAGGACATTAATGCTGCTGGCGCGATCTTTTGCTTAGCAACATAACGCCAATTAAGCGTTACAAGAAAATCCTGGATCAAGCCAGTAAAAAAGAAGGCCAGTAGAGTCAACACGTCTGCTGCCCTCCGAACTAGATGTTTTCATTATTCAGCCTCAAATCCTTGTCTGGCTCTAACTCGATCCAATATAACTAGCAGCACACCTGTATCAAGGCGACCCACGTCACCATCTAGCAACGCTTTTATCCTGTCAGCCATATCGAGCCACACAGAACCTAGTGCGTCGTCTTCGGCTGCAATATAGCCTACTGACTCCAGGTAGTCGGCATACAGTAGCAGCCCTGACAGCAAACTTACCAAGGCTTGCTCTTGCAGTGTTTTAGGTGATTTGATAGCCTGCATGTGTTGCACAACCCACGAATCATTATACTGATCCCTGGTTTGCACATGCCTAGGCATGAACCTGAGAAGATCGATATTGGTTTTCACGCTTTCACCTTCTTCCTTTTAAACATGGCTAGTCCTACAGCAACCACTACTGTCCATGGTATGGCAATCACCACCGGCATCACCCAGCTAGGTAATCCAAAAATACTTGGCTTATCCGCAACGGTTCTACTCATAATTACCTGATAACGTTCTGCGCCGACTTCGCCTGTGTTGGTATAGCCGCTGCCTAGGATTGTTCCTTTCAACTCGGCTACCCTAGTAGACGTCAGCGGATGTGAGGCAAACCAATCGACGTTCTGATTACCACCTTTAGCTTGCAGTATTTGCATAACCTCGACTGCACCAAACGGGTTGTAGCCTGATTTTACAGCGGCATCTAAACCTAAGATATCGGCTTCGCTTTCTTGACTCTGACTGTACTGTGCTGTAACTAGGCTACTAACTACGCCTGTCATAGCCTGCTTAGCTGCGTTATTGCCAGCTAAGGCCAGTGACACAGTATTAAGCCCGAGAGTAGCCGCAGTTTGCTGAATACCATGACGGGCTGCTGCATGGCTTATTTCATGCCCCAGGACAGCGGCTAGCTGCGCTTCGGTAGACAAAGTATCCAATAGCCCTTTGGTCACGTAAACACGACCGCCTGGCAATGCAAAGGCATTGATGACTTTATTATTAATGACATGAAATGAATAAGGAAGATTAGGCAGCTTCGAATTAGCTGCTACTTTTTTACCTACTGCGGAGACATAGGCGGTGATTTTAGGATCATTAAGTAACCCACCAAGATCTTTTTCGACCTTGGCTGCTGAATCATTGCCCAATCTTATATCTAAGTCGGTGGGTACAACGTCCAATAAACCTGACAGCCTAGATACCTGTCGGTGAGACTTCGTTCTTAACAATTGAACTTTTTGACCAATGGTCATCTGTCTGGACATGATTTGGACGCACCCACTTACCTATATTGGTAGAAAAATCGCTGTCTGGAATCATGCCTGCGGATCTGAACACGAATCCCTCATGTCCTTTAGACATAATTCCATACTGTAGTCTACCACTTTCTGCGACCACTTCGGCGGGAAAATTGAAAGAAAATTTCCCAATAACGGGAACAGTATCTAATCCGAGGCTCAAAGACAGGGCTTCTACGTCCTGCCAACTATACCAGAATTTTTGACTATCATCATGAACACCAAACAAACGAAGCAACGACCTAAGTGCCAATTCACCTGTGTAGTGAATGCTGTGCTTAGCATAACACCACTCAGCATAGACCGTTACATTCTCAGGAATCTGATTCCTGATTTGGGCATGGATCTGCTTTAACATATTGAAACTAGGATGGTTGGCTGTGGCCCCGTTACGGGCGGCGACATGATTCCAAGTCAGCTGCACATTGGAGCCGTCAAGCTTGATCGTTGCGACCAAAGGCTTGTTACAGAGGCAAGCGAGATCGACCGTAAGTCGGTCGGATTCGTCGATTGTAGGTGAACAGGTTAGATATGGTGTACGCGGGTATTTGATGCCAAAATTATAGCATGTCTGACCTGAATGTCAACTACTTTTTCTGCTCATCTTGATATAAGTCAGTGATGTTTTGAGTCCTTTGCCACAAACAGCATGCATCGTAGCTGGAAATGGGCCTGGGAAAAAAGCCACAGCGCCATCTGGGCTACTAATCACAATCCTTCCAGTCCAACTTCGATCAATAAATGCACCTGGACTAACGGGGTAGCCCGATGTCAAACAATTACTCGACGCATAATGCAAATAAACAGTACACCCGCCTTGATTGTGGTAACTCGCGCCTACATCTTCTGGCTCGAACACCAGGGACACTGGAACATCTGAAATCTCGAATGTGCCTGCTACACCGCTAGTGGCCTTGAACATAATCTTCCCACGTGCATCCAGTCAGCCTTAACAAAGCCTTCTTGTGCTTCTCACGAGTCTGCTCATCCCCTTTATATCGCCTACTCTCAGACAAATTATCTAACAGATCAGCCACTTTCACTCGAACGGCCTGTGGATTATTAGCCACGCGCTCAACGTAATCGTCATAACTTATACTGTCCTCGTGGGTCAAAACTTTAATTACTTCGACGGCTTCAAATGAAATACCTAGATTCAATAGATCCTGAAAATCCATTGTGGAATCTTCTACTGCGTCATGTAGTAGCGCAACTACACGGTCTGGCTCTGACAACTTTAACGCGACCCTAATAGGATGCCAAACAAACGGCACACCGTTCTTATCGATTTGGCCCGCGTGTGCCGTTGTAGCCAGCATAAGCGCATTGTCTAGTTCATATAAAATCGGCCCGGTATCGTTCTTCACTTAGCTGTCTCACTTTCTGGCCAAACGTAGGGTAAATCAATTGGCTCGGGCCACTTAAACTGACTATAGTAGGAGTGATCCTTGCGGAGCAGATTGCTTCGGTGCGAAGCGTGGAATCCAGCATCGCCTAGCCATCTCGGCATTCTCAGGTGTTGGTCGTGACTCATCAATAGCATGTTATTTTTGTATCCACGGCGAATCCATTCACCGATGCATACATTCGCATACAGAGCAAGCGCGTCTTCGTATCCGCGCCACATTAACACGGCAGGATGGTTCTTCCAAGCGGATGACTTTGTCCTTCCCATTAAGACACGCCATATTTGTGCCGCTTCGACTCTTTGTTTCCCCAACCGCCTGTAGTCCAGCACTTCTACGGTCAGACTAAACGAGGGATAAGGTAGAAACGTCTGCATACTACAAACTTTCTAGCTATTTTTGCTATCTACCGTTCTAGCTGCCAAATCGTCTGCACCTATAACTAACTTCTGAGCAATTCTCAGTGCAGATTCAACTAAAACGGCCTCGGTTACCTCATCTAGATTTTCGTCAACGAGCCGTGTGGCTAGAATAGCCGCAACCGGTAGGCTAGCGCGAATTTGATTCGCTAATTCCAGCCTATCGACATGCTGAGTCCAGCCTTTTACAAAATCGGTCTCTATGCTCATATTAACCTTTCCTGTACTGCTGTCGGCAAATCCCTGTTAAACAACTCGGCAAACTTCCTCAGAGCGTGGAAACACCACAGCATTTCGCTCGAAAAGTCGGTACAGTCTGGCGCTTCGCTTGTATTAGCAAACTCATAGAATAACTCGTGCCAAGATCGATCATCCATATCGTACTGCAACATAGACATGGCATCATCTAGTCCTTCAGCTAAGCCCGGCTCGTCTTTACGAATGTCCTCGATAGCTCGCTTAGCTTCTTCTAAGAAGAAGTCTAACTCTGGGCGAACAGCCTTACCAAGCACATAGTCTAGTTCATCGGATACCAAAGCCCACGCACGAGTGTCTTGCTGGCTCACGTTCAGAGTTAAATCCCCTATATCACCATAGACTACTACCAACCTTGGCGCGAAGATAACTCCAAACCAGTGAAACGAATTTTTAGGTCCTCGACAAATATAGGCTTTGACTAAATCTGACTCAGACCTCTGGGTGATCACGTGCTCGGACAGGCTATTCTTGGCTAAATTGGCTATTGTGCGACGGTGATTCTCGACGGTTTCTTCAGGTCTCAAATTAGTCCCTCGCTAAAGCTATATACAGAGCAAGACCAGCTATTAACAGTATCATAATTAAATTCAAAGATCGTCATCTTCTGGATAAACCTTATCGGGTGCTTTTGGCCCAGCTTGCCGTAACTTCTCAAATGTCTCTTGGGTATATAGAACCTCATACATCGGACTGACTAAGTGCTCGGCCGAAGCTTCACATCTGTCAGCCAACTGCGAGCACTCAAAGGCTTCTTTCTGTGCGCCTAACAGTCTTTCAGCTTGACTAATACCGCTCCTTTGGCCGCGATCAAAACCTAGTCTGTATCCTACATGCACAGACATTAATATAACATATAAGGAAATTACTATGGCCGAAACTGTTAGCATTCTTCCTCACTTTCGGTTGTAGCATATACATCCACTTCACCATATTTTAGCAGATCATCTTCCAACTCAGGTGCCACACCACCCATCCACGTGCCTGATCGATTTATACGAAATGGGACTTTGCCTAGATTTTCTTTGACCAACTTGCAGATTCGTTCCATGAGCCACGATTCCAACGAACCATCGTTATCACTGTAGCCAACAGTCTTAGCTGCCTTCAGAATAGAAAACCAAATTTCTGAGTATATCTGGACGCCACCTAGTCCAGTAAACATTTCGTGGGCACAACAGTCATGGTGCTCACTTGTTCTTGGGTCAGTAGCCAAAATTAAGCTAGGATCATTGCAAGTTAGCAGTCCCCACTGACCGGCTTTCATGTCGTTACCGCTCTTGTGGGCACGACAAAGCTGCCAACCAGGCAGTATTTCTATCCACCCATGAGCGTTTGCAACACACTGTTCACACATCAGACGTGCCCCACGGCAATATTAATCTGATTGCTCACTGTATCAGCAAGTTCATCTACAAGATATTCTAACTGCTTATTGCCACAGGACGCGAGTACCGAACACTGCTTTTTAATTGCTGGCGTCTGTCCTGGTGTAGTGAAATCGTACTTCTGAGTAACAGTTACTATAGCGGACGGATCAATCCACAAGGATTTTGTTAGCTTAATCAGCATCTTTCCTACTTTCTAAAAATGTGGTGGGGGCGGCAGGATTCAAACCTGCGATCATCGGATTAAAAGTCCGCTGCGTTAATCGCTGCGCCACGCCCCCGACTGTATTTTATTAAACCAATGAGGCTGGTTATTTTGCCCATTTTTTTATCGAGTTACCTGATACTCCATATTTTCTTCCCACAGCTTCATATCCAAACTCATCTATTTCACTATTCAAAACGTCTATATGAGGCCTTTCAATCCTTCGTATTGATTTATGGTAGCAATCAACACAGTGTTTTGCATAAGGCTCTACTTTTTTACCACAATTAAAACAGACACTTTCCTCTGTATATTTTTTCCCCTTATTCTTTTTGCCACAAAAAGTTTCGAGTTGACTACCACAATGATGACAAATTATTCTCAGATTTTCTAGCCGATTATCGTTGTTTGTGCCGTTTATATGGTCCAAAGTTAGAACAAGCGGTTTTCCATTCCAAACAGGGCCTTGCCCGCATATGGCGCACTCATTTTTTAGAACACCCTCTGCTAAAAGTCTCTTTTTAATACTTCCTCGACTGTACTCGCTATGTTCAAGTAGCACTTCCGTAAGAGGTTTCTGCCCTATTCCTTTTCGGCTTTTTCCAATCAAGTGTTTTTGGCCAAGCCAATGATTCGTATCTAACGATAATTCTTTGACCTTTCTATGCACTGTTCTGTAATTACCGCCAATCGGTACAAGGCGTAACTTTCTTAACGTTTCAGCAATAGAAATGCTCGACTTAACAGCGACTATAAATTCCTCGTCGCTCCAACTAGTTCTTTTCATATCTAATTTATCGGCTTCAATAATTCTGCAAGTCTAACTAACCTCATTTCTTCTTGACGTTGCTCATGCTGCTTTAATTCTGCCCGCTTACGCTGTTGAAACTCATCGAAATCGTCTGAACCCCGTTCATGGTTACAATCATAGCACGAAAGCCTTAGATTGTCAAGAGACCAATTTCCATCTTGAGACCTTGGTACTACGTGTTCTAGGGTTGCTGAGCTAAAATACAGAGTACAGCGACAAAAACAGCATGGCTTTGTTTCCCTGCCTCCAAATAACTTTGCCTTCCAAGATCGCTTTTCACCACTATTGCGAGAAGAACTCATACATATTCGGTCCAAACACGCTGCTGCTCACCCTGGCCGTTGCAAGCTATACAGATTCCTTGGGCCAGCTTAGTAACCTGATCAAAAGTGTACTTACTCGTGTATTCAAAATTGCCATTATTTGGCACCCGCAACCCCGTCCCATCACATGCCTTACACGGAACTACTTCACGCTTAGTGACCTTTCGTTGCCAGAACATTAGCCGCCTCCATACTCATGAAAACCTTTTGGACTGCGATAGACACTGGGCTTACCAGCCAACTCTAGCTTAGCTTCTGTGGCACTGAGTCCACTTCTGATAATCTGCCTGCGGGCATCTGCCGCGTTTTCTGCCATAGCGAAAGCGATCCCAGGGTAATAATCGCTCAGCATATTCTGCCATACATACAGTTTTAATGCCATGACTTATTTCCTTTCTACTTCAGATAGCGTTCGAGAGGCGACACCTTACGAAGATCCTCGATCTTGACCCAGTACCAAAGCTTCGCTCTGGTGTCCATCGGATCAGTCAATGACCACCAGCACAAGGCTGGTGGCTTGTAACTAAGGCGGGATTTTCACCCATAACACTCGAAACATATGGCGGATTGACAGCCGCCTGCTCTACCGTTGCCAAAGGCATAGTAGAGAGAATGTAATCGTCACGGATATTGATTGCGGCATTAAAGTCGGCATGCGCTCTAAAGCCACACTTTACACAGTGAAAATGAGACTTGTGACGATTCTTTTTGCAGACGTGCTTACACCTGCTACACTTTCTACTGGTGTTTCGCGGGTCCACAAAAACGACTAATTTGCCTAAGGCTTCGCATTTGTAAATAAGAAACGAGTCGAACTCGTAGAACGGCCACGATGCCATCCACTTGTTCATTTTCTTACCGCGATTCTGATTGCGAATACCTGTTAAATCTTCTAATACGAAGATCGTTACACTCTCTTGATTTGCAAGATACTTAGTGACAACATGATTCATGTTCCGACTAAACCGCTTCTCACGACCTGACATCTTTTTCAAACGACGTTTCGCTGCGCGAGTGCCTTTTGCCTGGAGCGTGCCTCTGTTGTACAAATACCTGCGCTGAACAGAACGAACCTTTGCATTAGAATACACCTGCCCATCCGAAGTTGTTGCCAGATGGTACAGTCCTTTATCGATGCCCTGGATTTGGTTCATAGGGCATCGCTCAGGTGTGGCGTGGTCAAATACTAACTGCACCCAAATTCTTTGATCGTAACGCTTGTAGGTAATTGTTGCGCTCTTGAATACCCAAGTGTTATAGATTTCTCTGTAGTATTCTGGAACATTTAGTATAGTTTTGGCCCTGGTTCCTAAGGTAGAAAGTGTTAATTGATTGCCGCGCCTAGTTATTGTGCGCTTGTCGTAACGAAGTCCTGAGTATGCTTTCTTTCGTGGACAGTTCTTGTACTTATTGGCCTTGACCGCCTCTAAAGCTGTATCACGCACTGCCTGAATCAACGCCGAGGGCACATCTGGATTGGATTGTCTGAATTGTAAATACAGCGCGTCATGAGCCTTGCTCTTATTGCAACTATGCTGTTCCAAGGCCCAATCGACATGTGCGTTGAAAATATCTGCGCACTGAGACATCAACGGTAGAAACCGCTCTGGTTCAAGATCAGTGGGTATTGACACTGTACGAAACACAGTTATAATACCTCGTTATGAAAACGACTTCGAGTAGTCACGCGGTTCATTCTCTCGGTTATCATATCATTTGGTGTCCCAAGTATCGTCATACTGTACTAGAAGGCTTTGTAGCCGCTGAGTTGAAGAAGATTCTTGCCGAAACTTGTACTACCTACAAATGGCTACTTCAAGAAATCGAAGTCAGGCTTATGCCTTATTTACATGTGATTATAAATATCACTAGAACTTAGACTTAACTATCCTAACTTATTAGAACGTTATGAGCGGTAAAGAGCCCAGGTTGCAGTCCCCAAGATGGGCATAACCACCCTTTTGGCCGACATTGTAAAGTTCTGGGTAAGTCGGGCCTCGCGCCACGACTGAAGAACCAAGCATCTGTTGAAAAGCCAGAAACTGGTCAAACGTCGTGGACACTCTGAATGCAAACTCATTGGCATAGGTCTGCATGTGTTTCGAGCTTACGCCATGGTGAGTACCGATAATCCACGCCCGAAAGTTCCCGATGACCTGGTGAAATGCTGGTAGTACGCTATCGGCGGACATTCCATGGGCTTCACTAATTACGTGATGATCATAGTATCCGCCCAGGTTTTGGTAACTCGCATGAGCATCTGTGTAAACAATGCTTCCAGGTGCTACGGCGTCATAAACGAAACCCGCTAGATGTTCTTCTGAGCGATTGGGCACGACACGTAAACGTACTCTGGACACGTAATAATTCGGGAAATGTTTCTTCTTTTCCTTGCGCTCTCTGAGTTCTACGGCGCCAGCCAAAATGATCTTACCCTTCGGCCCTTTATTGACGCCCTTCGGCTGTTTTTCGCCCCAAAGAAGTGCCTCGTCCACTTCGACCATGCCTTCCAAAATATACGGATTCGGATCTACAAGACCGAAACGCAATTTATGCAGCATATTGAACACGGTCTTGTAACTTACAATCCGAGAACGCTCCCAATATTGATAAGCGCTGATCCCAGGTTTAAGCGTAGCCATAAACCACGCTGCTAAGAACCACTCCGTTAGAGGTATCTTGGAACTGTGCATCACAGTCCCGGCTGTTAAATAGGTCTGTTTGTGACAGTATTTGCACTCGAAATACAGGCGCTTGTCGTTCCAATAACCTTCGTGTGACTCACAATGAGGACATATAAAGCCGTCGGACCAACGTAGCTCGGCCAGGTATTCAATGCACGCCCTGTCATTTGGAAACATGTCATGGAATTCAAAATCTGTTCTAGGGAACGGTAGTGTTGTAGACATTTCTAACTCCAAATAGTTATGTGACATCTGCTATTTGAAGTCTAGCACTATCTGAGAACGCTCGTCCGTATAATTCAGGATGTACTTACAATCGGCGATTTTTTTGACCGATTTTATAACCAAGGCTTCAGCTTTGGGCACCAGCCTCCGATACACAAAAATAGGGATTGGAGGTGAACATTAAAGTTCAATGGCAAGATTTTAATGGGGTAAAACAGTTATTATCAGACGAAGCGGCAAAAGAATGGGCAGATATCCTAAAAGCCGCAGAGGATATGCCATTGTACCTAAAAGGATCTCTACAGAAAAACAAATCAGGACATCTGATTTTTGATCCAGTAGCCACTAACGCCTATTTGGAGCGCGTTCTGGGGTCATCTGGATGGATATCAGGGCCATCGGTGCCTCCCGCAGTCCGGTTTCTTGGCTCAGATGTGGATTTCGCCAAGAATGGGATAATGCTCGAAGCACAGTTTTCTAATTACCCATTCTTTCTTAATAATGTCATTCGCAGTGACATATTCAAAAGGGCTGGTATCAAATTAGGGCACAAAACTGTCAAGGCCCTTGTCCTTTTGACTAAGACAGGAAGACTTCCCGCTTCCAATAGCACACTCTACTATGAACAATCTGTAGAACAGGCCAATGGATTGTCGAAATTTAATATGTTTGGAATTCCGATGCGGGTAACAAACCTGTCTGTTGACCCCGGCCACGAGGTACCATCTGTACAGACGATTTATCCAGACAGAACATCCAGAACAATTAAAGAACAAATAAATGGACTTTGCCTAGTTGAACGCGGCTCTAAGTCAACTAACGGATGGAGACTAACGTTTAAACGACTCTCTTAAACAACGGTGCATCGTCTTCGACTGATTTAACCGAACCACCAGGGAAGTAATCTGCTGGCGCGTCTTTGCCGCGAAGCCGGGCACCGAAAGAATCCTCTTCATACTCAAGTCGTTTTGACAACTCGGTTAGGTGATACTCTTCTGTATATATTTTTGACTTTGCCCGATCTGTTGGAAATTTCCCTACTTGTTTATCAAATTTGAAATTAGCTACTGGTTGACCGGTTCTCTCGGCATATGCCCTAAGAGTCTTCAGGTTAGGAAACAAACCATTTTCATCTGGTTGTCCACTTAGCCGTCTTATTGCGACTCTATAGTAATCAATATTTAATTCTGCCCCTATAAAATGGCGACCGTGATCCCTAGCAACGACGGCAGTTGTACCAGTGCCTATGTATGGATCAAAAACAACCCCACCTACCACAGTGGTACAAAGCATTATCCTGGAGATTAAGTCCTCTGGAAACTGACATGGATGAATTGTTTGTTCTTCGTGATTATGTTTTACGTTACGGAACATCCAGATATCACCTGGATTCTTACCGGCTGGATTACATGTATATTTCCCTCTGTTCTCTCCTTTATGGGCCTTCTTGTTCTTATATTTTTGTGGCACCCTTATAGCGTCTAAGTTGAAAACATAATTATCTGATTTGGTAAACCACAAGATAGTTTCGTAGCGACACGAGAATTTCTTACGGGCATGTAAACCGTGCTGTCGTGCCCACACAATTCGATTTTTCGGGTATAACCCAAGAGACTCCAGTATTGGAAAAAATCGAATATCTAGTGGTATAAGAATACCGTCATCGGAAAATGCACCTACTTGCCAAAACAACGAACCAGATGGTTTGAGCACGCGAACACACTCGGACAATATATCTGTTTGTTCCTTGAGATAATTTCCCAAGGCTTTTCTCGCCTCATATTCTTTTCCAAGATTATAAGGAGGAGACGACACCACAAGATCAACACAGGAATCTGGCAAATCTCTCAAAAGGTCGGTCACGTCACCGTGATGTATTCTGTCCAGTAAAGTATCTTCAACCATAAAGTATCTCCAATTATCATAAATTATATCAGGTCTATTACCCGAGGTCAAGAGACCTCGTTGAAACCGAAAAATACACCAAATATACGACTTGTCTTACCACAGTATAGAATCTTTGTTTAGCATAGGTAGACAGGTTTTGTTAGCTATTTATTAGGGAACTTTGGCTAACTTAGGCTTTACATGTAAATAAGGCATAAGCCTGAATCGAAGTTATGCCCGATCATGTTCATATCTTTGTTCAAGCCGACCACCTAACGGCACCATCTGAAATCGCTAAAACACTCAAGTCTATATCTACAGTCTACATCTTTTCTAAATTTCCTGTCCTTAAAAAGCAAAAATTCTGGGGTAGTGGTCTTTGGTCTCGTGGTACATATTACGCAACTGTAGGCCATATTTCGGAAGATATCGTTCGTCAGTATATTAAATCACAAAAGAGCCGTAGCTAGGGGCGCTGTCATCCCCCAGCACAAGGCTGGGGGTATTCTCGCGCTGTCTAATAAACTCCTTAAACTCAGAAGCGTCGAACGCGACTGCGGCAGCCGTAAATGGGCCATTGTCTACCAAACACACTGGCAGCGTGCCTTCGGGCTTGGACCCAAAACTCTTGGGCTTTTCCGTAAACTCACCGTTAGCAAACAGCCAATCTTCCTTCGAACCATCACTCGGATTTACATAGCATCCCACGACTAAACTTCCTTTCCAGTTTTAAACCCTAAACCTATACTTGTCATAGTGTCTAAGAATTTGCTTGACGCTCGTGGCTAGAATCTTCTCAACACCTAACCGAAATTCTTTCTCGTCCTCGTCCGGCATATCCATTGGCCATTCTTGCTTAAATATTGGCGCTCCGGCCTCATCTGCACCGAGATAAATCCAGAATAAATCTCGGGCAAAAATTCCTACAGATTGATCTTCTGTAGCGTCACGAACCGTAACATACAAATCCCACGGGGCCTGTCCACGAACAACTGTACGGCGCACATCAACAACAATCTTGTCTCCACAGTTGGCAAACGTGCTTTCAAGATATATTTCGATTTCGCCGAGAATCTTGCTGACGCCCATAGCCACTTCTCCTTTCTCAGCCTATATTACCGTCATCCTCGTGAACAATCAAGTTCTTTTCCTTATTTCTGTGCTTCTTTCCGGCCCGAATATCGACCAACTTCTTCTTATCTGCATTTAGCCCCGCGCCGTCCTTGATGCGTAGCTTAGGCTTTACTTCCCTCCTGGATTGCTCCAAGAGGTCATCACCAACTTCTTCCCAATATTCTTGATCATGCTGCACTTCAAAATCTCCTAGATCCATAGATTGCCATACCGAACAGTATTACTGCAACGAAGCACGAAAGTACGTATCTAAAATCGCTTCCTGGCGTCCAGTCCATATGCATATCCTTTAACTACTATGGACAACACAAATTGGCTTCTTCCACTTAATGCGAATCGGCCGCTCACTCACAAACTTGCTAAAATACAGCCTAATAGCCTTCTCGATTGCTTTCCTATCGAGAAACTCTGCTGCCACCCAGACGTTGCTATTGTCCTCGCCAAAGTGAATTTCCGTCTTAGCCAGAGTTTCAAACAGCATCTTGTTTAGATCCAGATCCGTTTGAAATATCTGCTTAGTATCTTCATCAAACGAACCGCTCTTCAAACCGTACTCATAGGTCGCAATCTCATTTTCGATATCGGACCTGGACATCACTGTAAGACAGGCGTGACGCGGCTTACGACCATCCTTCCAAGCTAGCCAGATGTCCGTCCATGTTTCAGACCAACCAGCTTGCTTCCAATAGCCAGTTGAATCCACCCTCACTACCTTTGTTGCTACCGACATTTTTTGCCTCCGTTTTGGTATCCCTGGAAAGATTCGAACTTTCAACCTTGTCGTTAGAACCGACTTGCTCTATCCATTTGAGCTACAGGGACACGATTTCTGTGGGACCGACTGGACTCGAACCAGTACTCAACCCGTTATGAGCGGGACGCTTTGACCATTAAGCTACGGTCCCTAGTATTTAGTAGCCCAGGTGGGACTCGAACCCACACGCCCTTACGGACACAGCATTTTAAATGCTGACTGTCTGCCATTCCAGCACTGGGCCAAAATCACTGGTTCAAAAGAACAATTGCACGAGCAACAAAAAGAAGATTACCTATAGCGAGCGCGATCATAAGCTTATCCTTGCCACGATGCCGCAACACAAAAGCACCACATATGCCAACGCCTAGACAATTAACCGCCAAGCTTACCCACAGCATGATTATCCTTCCTAGCGCCCTGCCATCCTGCGGCCTACTACTTTCACGGCTGCATGACTGTAGTCACCTACCGAATAGAACAAAAGACCCGCGTGCGACATATTTTCGAGTTTATCACCCGAAACTCTAGACTCTAATTCCGTTGCTAACTCAAGCACAAAATCGACTTGATCTCGTTCAGACCAATCGTCTCGAACACGCTGAAGTACCTCAAAATCTGCCTTGGCGTCTTCCAGATAATTCCTGAACCTCTGATGATACACATCTCCATCCGCAGAGTGGTATGCTTCAAAGCCGAGCAGAAAACTTGTACATGCTGGCTGGGCTTCCCACACTCGCTTTGCTTCAGCGACCATCACATCATACGGTATCTGCTCGATGCCCATCACCAAAGTAGCCACGTCCTGGTTAGTACACATATTACTTTCCATCCCACAGGACAAACCAAATTGTACCAGCGATCCAAACAATTGCAAGAACAAATTGAGTTGCAGCTAAAAACCACACCCCCAGCCCGGCAAGAAACATCTTCTGCCAAAAACCTTCCGGGCTAGCCAGATGCCAGAACACTGCATATAGAATCGACGGCAGAAAACAGCCTGCGGTGAACATCAAAATTATAAACAGCTTGAAAACTACAAATGTGAGTTTATCCATGACTGATCACCTTTCAACCCAGACTAACGACGTTTCCATCTTGAACTCCAGATCATTAGTATCACACCCAAGATTAGCGAGTAAATAGCACCGATTACACCTCGGATACATAATTACCTTCGCGCCAGTTTCAGGACTGTACTTCCCGCTCCAGCCGCCAAAACTATTAGCCAAATCTTTATCCGAACACGACGTACGACCGTGTTCACCCGCGACTACGTCAACTATTTCCCTGGTTAAATTCACGGCATACCTCCTTACAGCGTCTTATACAAGCTAACACCCAGGATAACTACATTTATAGCTACCAATACTGCAACAAACAAAGCTGCCTTGTTGTTGCCAACGTCCGTACTTTTCTTGCAGGCTATAGTACAGATCACCGCAGTTACTGCATTTACTAAGATGACCACGGCAGATACACAATCAAATCAAGGCCCATGTTATCTACGCGGCACTTGCGAATTATATCCGAGGCGGTCGGATCATCGTCCATCGGAGGACAATCTGCATCAAAATCGGCCAGAGCAGCGTAGACTTCCCTGGCGTCCTCTACAGTTACACCTGGACAGGTCCGACCATACATACTACGACCGGAATAATTCAGCCGAAGATCGAAGCCCGTAAGCGCTTCGATGAATCTCTCTTGATCTTTACGCATGGTCCGCCTCCTCTATCTTCAATGCTGTCACTCCTAAGCCGGAAGCAGCGACCAACAAATCATAGCCGCTAATTCCAAAGCCGCAACTAAACTTCTTCGTGTCCAATACAGAATGACATGCCGTAATTTCATCCTTATAATAATGCCACAGTCCGCGAACTATGCTGATAACTTCACGATCACATGACATGTCTCGCCTCCTCATAAGTTTTTTGTCTCAACGCCAAGATTATACTATCTTGGCCCAGGAAAATCAACACAATTCAAAGAAATTTTCAAGCATTAACGTAAGCATCTCAGAATGTTCGAGTTGCGGATTATGATCTGCGCCTGTAAACACAAAAGTCTTGGCATCTAACTCTCTAGCTGCCCGGCTCATATCCTGCTGGGATAACAGCCACTCATGCTCGCCCCGTGCAATAAGCGTAGAAATGCCCAGCGGAGCCAAAGGCTTATCATAGTTAGCAACTTGAGAGCATAGGTCTACAACAGTCCTGGAGTTTGCAGACTGTATTCCGTAAGCCCTGAGAGGTATCCCCGCAAGATTGTGCGGCAAGTAAATCCATCGGGTTAATCGAACACATTTTTTGAACAGCCACGGAAGAATCTTTGGTAACTTAGGCAGTCTGGAGGCTCGGGCTAACCAAGATACGCCATAAAAAGGCGTGCCTACGAAAACCACCTTTTCGGCTAAAAACCTAGCTTTCAAAGCTTCATATAGGATCAGCCCTCCCATTGAATGGGCTACGATATATCTGGGCTTAGGTAGCTGTTCCAACACTTGAACTAAAATACTGGAATAAACACTCAGAGTCGTCAAAACTATCGGCAGCGGCTCTGATTTCCCAAAACCAGGAAAATCAATGGTCACGGCGTTGCAATTTTTGACCTTAGATACAACAAGGTCCCAAGTTTTTTGTGAATCAAACCATCCATGCAAGAAAATAACTGTAGGGCTAAAACCTGGGCTTGACTCTCGACAGCTAATCGAGACTCGAACATCGTTGACTACAGCCTCAAGATTGAAATCGTTCACACAATGCCAAGTGCTCGTTCTAGATAATTTGCTAAAGTATGAACACTATTAGCACAATCAGTAGGCTCCTGCTGACCCATCATATTTGCTAGTTTATATGCTAGATCCAAGGTCTTACCGTCTTCGCTTGCTAGATCATGATCCAAAAGTAGCCCTAAAATGTGCAGTTGCATGTCTTCAAGAGGGGTCTGAAACTCTGCATAGGTGAACTCCTTGTGTAAATATTTCAGAGCTAACGTATGACATTCGCGTAAAGTGTCTTTCTGCGTCTCGGTGAGCATAGAACGACCTTTCCAGGGCGATCCCCGATTGAACTTGGCACTGAATGGGACAAAACGGAAGCCTGCGCTAGACCTACAGCGCGACCCAGAACGGTTGGCACGGGAACTGATCTTGGCTAAATTAAAGCATGACATGGTAGAATCTCGCGGGGCGCTAACTTAAGTCTACCACTTTTCTACCTAGAAGGCAGCTAAAAATTTTGTTCATCAAGTTCGAGATGCCAGTCTAAATCCTTACAGCCGTTCAATTTAACTTCGATTGGTTTTGTCGGTCTGGGCTCTAGGCCATAGTCATTTTTGTCTTCCTCTGGCTTGATCACTTAGACACCAACTCACAAGTATCATTTGAACAGAACTTGGTAGCGGCTAGATCGGGCAGGGTATTCAGAACTCCCGACCAGTTTATTGGCTGAAACTTACTCTTATGTTCCAAATATTCCTCGTAAGTAATTCCTTCATAAGGAGCCTGTTTATATACGCCGTGCTGCGTGTGAGGAAGTACTGACACTGACTTCACTAGAGGAGCTATCTCAGCAAGCATATGCTCTAACTGGCCGCCTTCCTTCTCTGGATCAAAATAAATAGTACAGGACACCGCGTTGTCAGCCCACTCACGCTGAAGCATAACTAACATCATGGCCTGTTCCCACATACTCACATCGGTGGCGGGGCGCGACCTTCCCTGATTTATTACAAAGTCAAACACGTCAGTATTATCCGAGCTTACGTCCTTCTCAGAGTTATAGCCTGCGTCTCTTAAAACTTTAGCTATCGGGCTATTCTGAGCGACTCGCATACGCCGTATAGCATACTTAAATGTAGGAAAGTGCATACCTGGAGACACCCCGGCTAATTGTGAGACCGTGCCACTTGGTTTGATCGTAGTTAATCTTATCGACGGTGATACTCCAGCGTCTCGCGCCAAATTCTCGTTCTCTTCTTTGACCAGTGCATATCCCTCGCGAAGAGTCTTAGTCATTTTGACGTGCGTAACTGTAGCGCTCCAATCGGCGACGCCACTAATCGAGATACCGACGCGCCTATTTCTGGCAATAATTTTGTTGGTGTCAAGCCTGTGTGTAGGCAATAACGATACGGTCTGAGTGTAGAATGCTCCGAACTTCAGTGCCTGAAAAAATTCATTGTCATCCGCACACCTTGAAGGGTATGTTTCGAACAAATTGCATAGCTCTTTATTCTCCAAAGGTATCTCGCCGCAAGGATTTATGCAATCCGCCTTGTCTGAAGAGTGCCTGCCAAACCTTGCAAATTTCTGTACATTCTTCAGGTTAACAAAACCGGGCTCGCCATTAGCCCTAATCCTTTTTGCAATCATTGGTATCTTAGAAAAATCATCGGAATTACTCAAAGCTACTGAATTATTACTCATCCAACCGATCTCTTCGCGCTCTGGATGTAGCTCGTAATTTTTCAAATCCCAAAATTCTTTGTCATCCGCCGAACCTAACATAATCTCAGCCGACCTACGCACATTACCGGCTACCACGCAGCAACCTAATGCATTGATAATGTCGGCTTTCATCCTCAGACTGGATGTCTCACCGCTGATAAACTTATCGAGATACTGTGTCACTCTATCGTGGAGTTTAATCAATGGTTCTGGGCCAGACGCAATTCCACCAAACCCCTTTATTTGTGACCCACTCGGGCGTAAATCTGAATAATCAAATCTTACTGGGTTTGTGCCTGTCTCATATGCTAATATCAGACGTTCTACAGACTCTGCCCAGCCTTCTCGGCTATCAGGTATCACAAAAGTATAAGGCTTCCCATTAGGAGCAGACATGGACACAGGTTCAGACGTCGCTCCAAAACCCACGCCGACTCCGCACATCAAAGCGTCCATAATCCAATTACAATCATACGACAGGTGATCCGTTTTACTGGCGCCGCAATTAAAAAGGGCCATAGATCCGCGCTCATACACGAAATCGGTGCCCATAACGGCTAGCCCACGACCTGGTGGCATGCACTTCATCTGCACAAAATAGATGGCCATCTTCTCGGCGAACTCTTGCCAATAAGCGTCTTCCCAAGGCAGATAATTCTTCATATACCAATCCTTGCGTATACTCATCACGCCGTTCACAGTCCTGATAACCGTGTCGTGCCAATCCTCCTGTGTGCCGTCTGCTTTTGGCCTTGAGTAGGTTCTATAATAAACTGCTTCTCCAAAGCCGTCGAAGCCAAATTCGTAAGATGTACCACGTACTCTAGCTACTGATGCTGGCCCTAGTTCAAACCTGTGAGTTACAAACGGCTTTCTATCTTCTCTTTTAATAATGTACTCTACGGACGCAAGAACTATCAAGGATTTTCCTCGCTTACTGGGACTAAAAAAATAGGTAGAATTACTCTAAGTCTACAGGCTTGTAGACAAAGTTTCAAGGCTGGATCTCAGTACTCACACGTATTGCAAAGGTTACGCGATTAGTAGGTATGTGTTGTCTTCGGGATTGTTCGTCCAGCACGCAGCCATTCGGTCAATTCTGCTACGTCCTCGTCATAAATAGTAGTTAAGGCACCACTTATTTTTACACCTAATTTAACATCTGGATACTTCGGCGCGGGTTTAATTTTAGTACCAGACTCGAACATCTTACTGTCACCATACCAAATTTGTCTAAATTTTTCCGAGCAAGCATCACATAAATCAAGCCACGACCCGCCAATAGTAACACACTGCTCTGTGCTAATATACTGCTGTCCATGAGAACAGCGATCACACTTGAAAGAATTGTCTAGGAGTTTCATCGAGTTACACTGGAACAAACATGTTGCCAACAGAATCAGTCCAATAGCCACTGTACACAACACGGTCTTTTAAATCTGATTCTTCAATTGAAGCCGAAACTACCCAGGCCAAATTATGCATTAACGCATAGTCCTCAATTTGTTCCATCGAACCGTCTAAAACAATTGTGACGCGTGATGCTGGTGGCCATACCCCGCGCACCGCATAAGATCTCGACACAAAAACAAGATTAGCCATTTCGATCCTCACATTCCTTATCTACTATACCATGAAACAGCGTCTTGTGCAAGAAACATCCTGGATGATTTTCCGAACCGCCTAGACTAGATACATCCAATATCTGTTTAAACTTGCATCCTACACAATTACTGGCCATTGGTTCGAGTTTATACTGCTTAGCCAAAACCAGTAAGTCGTCCACTGAAAAAGTACTCAACCAAGCAAATGGACTATCCGCAGCGATGTTCCAACCCGGCTCTGGGCTCTCGCCGCGCTCCATATTTTTTACTATGATGCCTACGGCTCTTTGCATGTCTTTGAGAATTTTTCGTATATTTTTTGTGGATAACGAAAAAGCCTTGGCTAACGTCTTTACTGCATAATCTTCGCGCTGAGAAGCCACATACAAAAAAGCATTACGAACCCTATTCCATGGTTCGTTTTCAGACACCTTTTCGGCCGCTCTACGAACTATCGTATCCGCAAGTCTAAGTGCTTCAGCCTGTTCAAGTGTTTGTTGTCCTGTTAATGTTCTCATAACTTACCTAATAACTGCTTACCTTTCTACTTTAAGTCTACCACTTTTTATTTTTGCCTGTCAGAAAATTAGTGTATCACGTGTTCGGAACAAAGTCAATAGCCTAGACAAAATAGAGGCAGCACAAGACACAACCCAAGAAAATGTGCTAGACTACAGTTAGAAGTTCATTCTTATCGCGCCTGAGGCGCTCAATTTCATTGTGAGGCAAACTGATGAGTAGACAGACTACACGAAGAAAATCTTGGGGCAGTCTATCCTCCGCAGAACGAGATACATTACTTGAACGGTATACTAATGGCGAACACAGTGCTGATTTGGCATCTGAACTTGGGATTGAAAACTACCAAGGGTTGGGGCGATCATTAAGAAAATGGCGGGACAAAAAAGGTTTGCCTGAACGAGTACCTGAGCCTATCGTCATGGATCTTGGCGAATTTGAACAATACATGGAACTGTATAACACGCTCATCGGCCGCAACCCTGATCGGCCAAAACTCAAAGAAAAACAGGTCAAAAAGACAGATCGACGCAAAGTAGTTGTAGTCTGTGATATCCACGGTCGGCCTGATGAACGTGTGCTGATTGAAGTCGCTAAAGAACATCCAAACACCATTGTCTACGACGGCGATATCTTCGACAGCTTTGCTTTTTCTCGCCATCCAAAAGATCACGTTGTAAATGTTGCTGATGAGATCGCCTCTGTACGTGCGATGCTTGAATCTATGCGCGCGCACTGTGATGAACAGCTACTGACCACCGGCAATCACGATGAACGGGCCAAGAAATACTTTTCGACGCACGTCGATCCGCAATTTTTACCGTTATGTAAGTACAATCTACTTGAATTAGCTTCTGCCGGTATACCCAATGTAACTCTCGTGAGAAACGTATACGACTACTCCAGACCATCTGGCGTGATTATGCCACAGGCATTCCATAACGTATTCGTTGCCCATGTCGGAGATGCTTTAATCGGACACGCCGAAGTGGCTAGAAAACACGATACGCGCTCAGTAGCCGCCTTAGCGGACTGGGCCAACACTTGGCACCAACAGCTTGGCTTTATACTGCCTAGACTAATTATCCAGGCACACGTTCATGGCGCGGGCATTTCTTACGGCCACGGTGGACATCAGATACTGACAGAGGGTGGATTTGGTGGTGATATCAAATCTCTACAGTATGCCCACGACTATGGACAAATATGCTTCAGGCCACCTGTTTTCGGGTATACGGTATTCGAACAGACGCGATCCATGGACGCTTGGAAAACCGATCTACTGTCGGTCAAATTCGTTCAAGTGTAGCGCTTCTTGGCATACATCGACCGAACTATCTTCTCATCCATTGCGTAAGCTATGCACTTCCAGCCTTCTCCTTTTGGGACTTTAATCCTAACTCCAAAAGCTTCAAAGGCTGATTGTAACAATAAATCCTGAAAAATAATGTCGTGCAACTGATGACCTTCTTTACCGCCAACGTCCAAAGCCAGGTGGCATACCTCGTGAAGCAACACTTCTCGAATTGCCTCTGGCTTTGACTTTTTATGTACGATCAATGCTATATTCGAGCCTTGCTGTGAACCAGATACCCAACGAGTGTGCTTATGTTCGTTAATTGTAATATTGACAGCTTCAGGTAAATTATACTGATCGAACACACTTAAATTACGAAATTGCTGGTACTCTTTATTGACATCAACCCCATTAACTAGCTGTTTGATCATACTCCAGTCTACAGTATCTCGGTCGCATCAATCCTGCTAGCTAGGCATAACTAGCCTGCCATACCTGCATTGTAGCAATAAAAAGGACACAATTTTCAAGAAGTGGTAGACTTCAATATCTAGTCTTTAAGGAACCTATCATGCCTGATGAAATATCCAAAGGTCCAACAGATTTAGCTTGGGTCTCAACTGCTGATCTTGCCCGTGAAATAGGCGCTAGATTCGATCACATTGCAATCATAGGATCGCATGAGATGGTCAACAATGAAGAATCTTTTGAAGAGGGTTTTTTCACCTACTATTCACCTGATCTTATTACAACTTTAGGACTCCTAGTAATTGCACAACAGGACATTCTAAGGGATTTCAATGCTGGACTACGTGATGAACCCGATGACGATCCTAACGAATATGAAGACAAATGAGCTGGGAGTATGACCCCGATGTCGAGGATCTGTCCAAAAAACTGCGGTTCGCAGGTATGCTCATTCGCGCTGGTATCACTGGCGATCCGCTCAAAGAAATACTTCAAGAATATCGAGATGATATGAATCCGGCTGAATTGGCGGACACGATCTATCCGTATCTTATAGCAAACAAAATGGTAGCAAACAAAGAAAGCTGGGTGCTCAAGCTTATGCGAAGCTTGGCTAAAAACATGCGATATGGAGGGCCTACAACTTGAGTATGGGACCGTGGCAAAAAGTGATCGACAAAGCGAAGGGTGGTGACTATGTTCCTTTGCTGTTTCAAACGCTACAAACTGCTGGAGAAACCTACAGGCTGAGCATTGCTACTGAAGACACACTAGTATCCGTAGTGCAAGACCAGGGCTGGCAAGACGATTTTGAGCGATTTTTAGAGTCTCCTGCTGGGCTAACCACTAAAGTAAAAAGGCGCCAGCTAGGTATATTTTTGCTGTGGAAATTCTCTGCCAACACAAAAGACCTGGTAAAGGCTTTGGACCGTGTAGAGCATCCGCCCAAAGCTAAAAGTGAAACGGTGAAATCCACTAATGCCTAAAGTTACCATCCTCATACCAGTCTCCCCACGCTCCTGGCGAAAAAACCAATTACGTGACTACCTGCGGGACACGGCGATGTCCGTAGCCTCAACTGACTCTACAGGCATAGATTTAAACACTGTTGTAGTTGATTGCTGGAACCCGCTACTAACAAAGTCATTTATTTTGTCGGGTACTCCAAGTAAAGGACGGTCTAAGGATCTAAAAACGGCGGGCGTTACTTTCGTACGCAGCGATAATCGTTACTGTAATATAAAAATGATGTCTTACGGACAGCCATCCGAGGTGCGAGCATTACAGTATGCAGCCATCAAATATCCTTCGGATTTCTACTTAATCGTATGGCCAGGAATCAAGCTACTAGACTCGACACTAAAAGACTTGCTAGACGCAATCAAAAACTCGCCTGTGGCTTATGGAAAAATACTCCACGAAAGACTTAATGTACAGTATGGAAATCCAGCAGATAATCTGTTTGAAAACATCGAACCTGTAGGTGAATTAACTAAACAATTTAAACAGTGTCCTGTACCACCATTATTTTTAGCTACCCACCAAACGGTAGAATCATTCAACAGTGATCTACCTGGGTTCTTTGTACTTGATTCATTGGCTACTATGTTAAAGAACAACGCTGCACCTGTATTCACAAACAAGGTAACTGGAACATGTGGCCGACAACTCCCCTATTTTTCTGCCCCACTATCAGGCGACGAGGGTATCAAGATAGCTATCAAGTGGAAGGCACTACCCCAAAAGCTAGAAATTGTTAAGGAGTATTAATAGTGGCTCGAATCGTAGAATTTACAAGAACTCTGTGCGAAAACAACCCCAATAAAATAAACCAGATAGTGCAAGACTTACATAATAACAAAGAAGAAGTATGCTGTTATCGATGCCATCGAGATTTCAAAGTAAACCAGTTTTTACCTAACAACAAGTGTGGCGTATGCTTAGAATGTGGTAAACTGCTTTGCATTTTGTGCATGTCAGCACACGCTCCATGCTTTGGATTCTTGGGTGAAAAAGCTTTGCGAGATCCAGCTAGACAAGCACGGGGGCGTGGCTAGTGCCAGATATCACTGAAGCGCTTTGTGCTAACAAAATTGTATTAGTCACCGGCTGTATGGCGTCTGGAAAAACTAGCACTCTCATCAAGGCAGTGAAAATGCTAGCCAATACATGGGGAACTAAGCCAGCAGCTATACGGCATGCTTTTGACGCCAGTAGAACTAATGCCTGGGAAAGTCGCAATGGGGATACTTGGGAATCGGTGCTGTCTAAAAATACTGAGGACTTGGTTGAAAAACTGCTTAGCATCTCCGGATTGGCTGTAGTAGACGAATTACAGTTCTTCAAGCCGTCGCAAAATCTTCTAAACGCTTTATGGCAACGACAATCTATCCACCGACCTACATTGCTCGGTGGATTAAATTTAGACTACTTAGGAAAACCGTTTGAAACTACTGCGGACATTGCATCCATAGCAAACTTAGTTTTGAGCCTTGAAGCTCGATGCGCGCTCTGCAACAAGCCTGCGCGGTTTACCTGGAAGCAGGCGGGCGGTAACCGTGTCGAGGTAGGATTTGATCAGTACGAACCTAGATGCTATAATTGCTGGAAAGAAAAATAGCTACCAAAACTTTTCTCTGTCTCTTTGATCTAAGTCACACATTTCCTGCTTCCCTGTCATTAACTCGCGTAACATAACTAGTCCCTCATCTTCGATTTGGCGGACGCGCTCTTTCGATATCTTCAACAGCTTAGACAGTGTTGACAGAGTAGCGCATTTACCGCGTTTACCATGTAGGCCAAATCTGCGTCGCAAAACATCCGCTGTGCGCTTAGGTAGTCGATCTAAAACATCACGGAGATACTCTCTGGTGATCACCACATCCGTAACATCCTGTGGATTAGGATCACTACCTATCATTATGTCTGTCAGTTTGGTATCTTCTTCGTCGATAGACGTCGATGGCGTCATAGCACGGCGTGCAAAATCGGCAATGTCACTCACTTGCCCTTTAGTTGCCAATTCAGCTATATTGGTAGGTACTTTGATGACACCCATTTTACCGCGTACTGCACGCTGAATAGCCTGTTTGATCCAGTAAGTTGCATAGGTTGAAAAACGAACACCAAAATTTGGATCAAACTTTTCTACAGCCCTAAGAAGACCAATATTACCTTCTTGCACAATATCTTCAATCAATACCCCACTTGTTGTGTATTTTTTGGCTATTGACACAACAAGACGAAGATTAGCATTGGCTAATCTGCCTTGTGCTCTTTTATCTCCAGCTAATGCTAATGTTCCTAACTCTTTCTCTTGTTGTCTTGTAAGAAGCGGGTATTGCTTTATTTCGTCTAAGTATTCCTCAAATGGCAAATGCGCTCCTCGCTAATTTGCGAAACGGTAGATCACACCTTGCTCTGCAAAGCCTGCGAATTCGCCAACATCAACTGTCTTATAGTTATCGCCATAATGCATCAAGTACATATTTCGCTTGACCTCGGCCGGAAGTGTCCGTAGTGAACCTAAAGTTGCATGCACTGACTCGGGCTCAAATAACTGGCAATCGTGAAACCAAACATCTGCACGGTCTTTGTACTGATTGATAAGTTCTAAATCAAATCTGGTATCCACCGAAATAAATACATGATTGTCTACAAACAATCCGAAGCTGGTAAACGAATCTTCCCATGAACCGACGCCGTCTGGAATGTGCTTAGTGCGGAATAACTCGATTTGAATGCCGCCTAAGTTAATTTCTAACATTTCGCGTGGCTGATTTTGCTTCCATCGCGGACGAATCACATCGTAGTAATCGCCAAAAGTAAGTGACCTACGGCCAGACTTTACTTCTGCAATATTCTCATTGTACTGCATCCCACCGCGAAGGGTATCATCCCACAACTGAATTTCCAGTTCCCTAGATAGGATGGCCTTCGGCTTTGGCTTCTTCTTAAACGGAATACCTACATATCTACTAAGCAAAGCATGTGCCTCGATACCGCCTACATGATCGGCATGGAGATGCGTTGGCAAAAGGTACTCAATATCCGTAGGATCAAGTCTGGCGGTTTCCTGAAGCGCACGTGGACCCGTCATGCCAAAATCGATCAGCACATGCTGATTCCCTTTGATCAGCAAGAAATTTAACTGATTAAGTGTCTTGGCAAATGCAGAGCCTACACCAAGAAAAAAGACTTCTAGCTGGCCATCATTTGTCAAGGATAACTTCTGATCGGCCTGCAAATACACCTTCTGTGGCAACGTCATAGGATTTCCTTTGATAGATTTCTGTCTAGTGTACCATACTTATTGCAGATAATCAAGCAAAATTACGTCCGTGCTTTTTTATAGCACTTTTTAGCCTACCATTTGGTTTAGAATTACTCATCTCTGACAATTCTTGTGGCAGTACACAAGCATTCCCTATCTCAGAGGCTAAACTGCCACTCATCGAGGCTATGCTAACTTCGAACAACAACTGTCCCACATCTTCTGCATATTGTCCATGAATTATTCCTAGCTCGCGGTACAAATCTGCCAGCTTCTTACTTTCGTCTACACGCTTTGTTAAGCGCTCGTATCTCGAATCAGACACTTGGAGGGCTAATTTACCGGCAACATGTTTACAGCAAGCGCCTGTACACTTAGACTTGCTCACTTTCTACCTCGCTTCTCATCTAAAAGGTTTCTTTGCTGAACAAAATTACCTAGAATTTCTCTGGCTTTTTCTTTAATTGCCTCGTCCTTGACATACAAAATCACGAATGCCAGATTACCAACAGCGGTCGTTGTTGCTGGCGATCCGCAGCGCACTAGGCTTAGAAACAAAAACTCATTATTGTCGATATGGCAACGAAATACTGCATCAGCGTATACAGCCTGTTGTTCCATAGACAATCTATGTACCTTTGGCCAAACTTCGAACAACTCACTCATATCAGCGGCTAAGCCACTATTTGGATAGTTTGGAAGAAACATGCTGAACGACATTACTTACACCGTCCAGCCGCGATTAACTCATGCTTTAAATCATCGCACCTAATGCACAAGCGCTCGATCTCGGCTAAGGCATCGGGCAGATGATTCCTAGCCACCTCGACAAACACCATATCCATCGAACTTTCGTGTCCCCAAATGGGCACTATTGGAAATCTAGCTTCTTCTGAATCATAGTACGGACAGCCTTCCTTAAAATGTCCTCCACCCTCTGGGTCACCTGGCCAGCAAGTGCAGTCTTTAGCTGAAAACATCTCGCCATAACTATTACCAAACCACGGGCCTGGCGTGGCCTTGGCAATAGCCTGCTTGCACTTATCGTGGCGTTCTCGGGTCCACTCAGCCATCAAGATGTTCCTTTACTCAACGAACCAAGTCCTAATGGATCATTATTGTACTCAATCTCATCGGCGTCTGCATTTGGAAAATCAGCATGGGTTGGGGCCGTACCATTATTGATCATATCGATAGCCTCATCGAAATCGTCCGAACATTTTGAACACCGTTCAATTTCTCATACCCATTTATGACAATCACGAATGAGTGACGTTACCCGAACAGTATACTGGTAACGAATCGCTAATAGGACCGAGAGCAGGTTTCCTGCTATCACACGAAACGTGATTTGCGTCAGGTTTCGAGGATCTTGTGGCCCAATCCCTAGCTTGAGCCTTTGCGAGTTTTGCCCAGTACCGCCACACATGCTCTGTCCGATTCCTTACAGGTAGGAAAGAGGTGCCTTGGTAGCACTTTTTATTTGGGTTCTCACTTAGGCCCATGGATCTACGTGCTATAGTTAGCGCCGCTGCATTGTGTACTGTGAGTCCGTACCGAAGCGCGAACTTATTTCTACCGATAATCGATGTGTAGGCCGGATTCACGTTGTAAACCTTAATGCCTTCTCGCTGACAACGCGATACGACTATGGATCTGAATTTACTGTACGCGAATGAACTAAGATTCTTCGCAGTTTGGCCTCGGCCACGAAGTTCAGCACGTTTCTTTTGGAAATCTAACTTCTCAATAACAATAGGCTTTTGAACGTTCTTGGCGTAAGCTACGATATTCTTAACTGCATTGCCTAAGACTGCCAATGTCTGGTGCGTGGTCAAGTCTGTGGTTATTACAGGCTCATTGAACGTGTTGATTATATTTCCAAAACGGTCGGTCTCGGTAACTGCGATGTGATCTTCATTAAGGTCAAAACCGACTCTGCCCAGGCTGTCCCTGGTAACAATTTTGGCTTCGATGACGTGAACTGAAACGAAGACTCTCCAGCCAATGCCATCTAGCTTAAACCTGTAGTTGGTTGGTGTATTACCCAAAGCCAGGGCCTGTAGTACATGCTCATGGCCGTGGTTAAAGTACACGCCGGGGATTTCAATATACTTACCATGGATGGCCATCAGTGCATCTGGAAGGCGCAAACGTAGCGTTAAGCTGCCGTCGTCCTGCACAGTAGCGACACATCCTTGGCACCCTGATGTTTCTTCGTGAGAACCGAGAACATAGAACTGACTCGAACGGGACTGTTTCCAATCACTGGACCAAACATCATGATCTATTTCTGGACCGAATTGTGAGTTGAACAACTTCCTGGACCCGAAACACAAGGATTTTGGCATCTGTTCGAGCCTGGCCAACCTGGTTTTTAGGCCATGCAATCTGCGCTTCAAATTGTGCTGTTTGAGATTGTCCTTGACAAATTCTATCTTGCGCTCACAATCCTTGATCCTGTAGTTTGTTTCCTTTTTATGGTCCTTGCGAAGTTCTTGAACACTGCTAATTTTACCGCGTAGATTTCGCTCAATAGCATTGAATTGTCGCGCCGTAATGCCATACTTAACTAGGAACGCTTGCTTAAGTTTGTTCGGCTTTTTACCGGCTAATATCTGGGCGTACAACTTGTGCTCGACCAGATTATGACGGTCTGCATAAGCCTGTAAAGCTGGGTATGAATCGATCCTAGTCTGAAATGTGGAAATGCTATCCTTGCTCATGAATGCTTTCTATGGCTTTCTTTGCCTTGTTCTTTGCGGACCTGCGTCCGTAAAGTCTTGCACAAAATGATGTCAAAACATCAATCATGTCCTGAACTAAATCGTCTTTCATCTCAGTGCTGTCTATCACTACAAGCTTACGCCCAGTCGCGGCCAAGGCTGCTTCGATGTAATCAAATCCAAATCGTGCAAGACGTTCTCGATGCTCTATAACAATGGTATTTATGCTTTTATCGGCCAGCAACTTCAGTAACTTTTTGCGATGTCCGTTAAGACCACTGCCGATTTCCTGTACAGAATCAACAATGGTCAGTTTGTTTTCGAGTGCAAAACTCATAAGTCTTGATGTTTGTCGGTCTAAATCAACCTTCTGGCCAGAAGATGAAACTCGGGCGTAAAGCGCGGTCCTATTTTCTACTTTCGTAATGTTTTCGACATCGACCAGAATCGTTCCTGTTGGAAGTTGTCTTACAGGATCAGGAATAATACCTGCTTGAAACCAGCGATGTGCTGTTTTATAAGTGATCCCTTGCAGCTTTGCCCAATCATTCAGCTTCATATATTAAGTCTACCACTGTATTGATGGGGGTTTCAAGGGTAGATTCTAATTTACTGTTGAGAACCCGCCGCCATTACAAGACGGGCCAAAACAGTCTGGGTCTAGACATTTGATCCTAGGTATTTTACACGCTGGACACCACTTCCATCGACCATCAAATCTATGTGCCACGCGATAATCCCAACAACTTCAGCACTCGCTGCCAACACTTACCACAGACATGGTACTCGCCATCGTTGATATTATCTAGCTCGTGTCCATAACCAAATCTAGGTATCAATTCGGCGTAATGCAGCAACGTCGCGCCCGGTATCGACTTCTTATCTACAAGCGTCTTGTGACACGAATCACACACTGCCTTCACAATCTTTACATCTGTCTGTATCACGGCTTGCCCTCTAATGCTATGCCATCTTGAATCTCGGATGGAATCCGGTCAAGAAACGTAACCCAAACTTTGGGTGATTCTTTTCGGATCACGTCCGCGAGAATGTCTATAGAAATTTGATAGCATTCGTCTGCTTCTTGTTTGAAATCTTGTAACTCATCGGTCATATCTTCTGGATTGGGTATAACAGTCAGTAACATTCTAGATACTCGGGCTAAATTCTTAATCTTCTGTGGTACGCTCTCGTCATCTAATAAGTAGCAAAAAAATGATAAAGAAGTCATGCCCCGTAATGTCGTTTCGTCGCTCAAAAATGGTATCCAATCTTAATCAGATCGCTGACTGTTTTGTATGCATAAGGAGCTAGATCATAATCAGCCAAATGACCTGCGTCCACAAACTGCAAACTGGACATGTCGCTGGCCGCTCTCGGCTCGCCATCAAAATCTACAACCTCGAACAACACATCGATGTAGTGAATCTCATCTACTGGATCAATCCACTCCGATGTCACTAACTGCTTGACATTAGCTGGATTAATGCTCAAGCCTGTTTCTTCGTGGACTTCACGGGCTAAAGCGACTTGCAACGATTCAAGAAAATTAATCTTTCCACCAGGAAATGTATATTTTTCTTGGTACGGCTCTTTAGTCCGCTGGCCTATCAATATCTGGCCATGACTGCGGATAATAGCACTAACGACTACTCTGGTTACTTTAGGCGACATCGGGACTTTACCCGTGCAATACTGCGTTGTCGTACCAGACCATATAGAGTTGAGTGTATCAGCCATTAGTCTGGACCTAGTACTTTCCAAGCCTCGATCAACTCTTGACCTTCCAGTTTTCGCATCATAGGCTCGCCCGTAGCCTCTACACGAGCGATCTGAGGCAGAGGCCATGGACGCTTTGATGTGTTTACACCGCCGCAGTTGGGACAATCATCTGGACTCGTGCCGTTACACATAGCGATAAACTCATAACCTGTCTGATTCTTGCCACACTTAGAACACAATCTAAAATCATGATAACCTCGACGCTTGAGATTCCATGCTGTGACCAGTACTCGTAAATGACTACCTATAAGACTCATAACACTCCAGTGAAATGATCTAACAATTCCTGTTTACCACTGTCTATTGGAATCAATCCAACCTCACGACCTACCTGCTCAATCTCGTCGTATACTGCTGAAGGCTGCGGATCGAAGACCAAGTAGAGAAGCGAAATTAAACTGGCCAAATCCACATGCCCGCGTGCAAAACTTCTGTATGTTGAAATCACCTGACGATAGATCAAAAACGACTTGTATTCATGTGTATCTGGCGAAAGCTTTTGAACAGCGGCATCGATATCGTCTAGGTGCTCAAAAGTTATACCTATCAACCTATTATCCTTGACCGCTCGCTGGATACTTACGCGACGATCAATCCACTCAGAATAGGCTTCGTCATTGGATAAGTAGACATCAAGAGATTTACCATCATCATTCCAAAAAGCTATTGGAAGACTTATATTGTCGGCGCCCCAGGCTTGACGATCTTTGACTCTAGCGGATAGCCACTGCTCAAATTTGCTAACGCTCATAAGTTAAAAACTCTGGTTGGCTCTGACCCGCGTCGAAACTATGACGGTCTGACAGCAAAGCCTCGGTCACAAACACAGAAAAGGAGGGGAAACTGTATCTGCGACACGCCAACCAGAGTATCCTTTCTAAATCTACAAAGCTCGCAACCTACCTCGCAACTCATCTCGAATTTTCATCAGCAACCTACTAAGATGGCGTCGCCAATTATGACCGCAGAAGTACAAATCCTCCATCCTTTATGATAATTTCTTTTTCCTTGTGACACTAGACACATTTTTGATGGACTGAGCCCATAATCAACGCAATATTGTCTCATATTACGAATACATAATATTACACCGTGTGGGTCCATGAATAAAAATGTCTTAGCAGATTTTAAACTAGTAGCTACCCGACCCAAACTACTCACCTGCCGTCCTCTATACTTATCCCTGAGTTTCTGAACCTGTGTGTCCGATAATTTTTTGCCCTTATGTGCATCTGACATGTGCTGCCTAGCTTCTACACCAACTTTCTTACCTCTGTTTGCATCTCCTATACGTTTCTTAGTTATCTCAGATGTAATTCCGCGACCCTGACCGGCTTTTAAATTATATCCGTGTGGAACAAATGTCTTCAAATCCTTGACATAACGAATTTCCATTTCATCTAGCTCTAGTTGAGAAGCGCATTCGCATAAAGTTACTAGATCAAAATTATTCTTGCCATATTTTCGTATAGCTCTTGTTATCGGCATGTTACACTTTTCTAGCATAGAATTCCAACAATGACTGGAAAATCGTTTCTGCACCGTTCGAAGTGTCTGCCCTATATAGTGCTTTCCGTTTATTATATTAGTAATACGGTAAATAAAGCCATAAACTTTCACATTAAGAGAGCCTTTATTCTCTGACACTATCATAAGCACTCATAGTACTTTGCGAGCTAAGAATATGGCCACAGCGAATGCTGCAATCACTATCGTATAACCTAGTACGTCCATTCTACCTTATTTCTAGCGGGGGCAGGAATCGAACCTGCGATCTGAAGATTATGAGCCTTCTGAGCTGCCACTGCTCCACCCCGCAATGTATTAGTCTAGCAAAATCCGAGTAACCGTTTTACGAACACCACGAAGTTACTGCTTAACTGATGACTGTTCTATAGCCACCTTAAAAGCGCGCTCAATTGCTGTTCTTGATATTCCACCAACTAGCTCAATGCCTACTACAATACCATCCTTTGTATAATCTACACGAGCTAACTTGGATGCCTTGTCCGTATCGAATATAGGTCGATCACAAATCTCAACGTACACTGACCTGATATTACCTTCGAAATCTGGCTGACAGATTATTAGCATTACTTTGTTTCCCTAAAAAATAGGCTGTCAAATTTTGCTTTAGATATTTTTTTTGTCAGATGCTCTATTTTTGAGCTACACAGCATAGAATGCCATGGTAGTAACAACTACAACCTTCTGATTGGATGATAATCCAAAACTACGTACAGCCTAAAATAAAGCCGGTCAAATACTGTACTGGAGCTAATGCGCTCTGTCCACTAAGCTACGTGTGACTCGCGTCACCCGACAGGATTCGAACCTGTGCCTCACTTCCCTAAGAAGATAACCCAGTACTGACGTACCGACTAATGCTTTTACTGAGCTAGAGTAAACGACCTAATAACCTCGGGTACAGATGAGTCAAAACCAACTACGTCTAGTGAGCCTCGGTCATTTGGATCTGCAATCGTAAAACCATTGGAAACCATACCAACAACGATCAATTTAGAAAACTTACCCGTCTTAGCGCGGTACTTCTTGAGAGCCTGGAACGGATGAATTCTGCCTGTGTAAGTCTCGCTGTCAGTATAGACAATAAACGTGTCCACGTTTAAGCCCTGCCTATCTGCATACTGAATTGGTAATGAGCAATCTGTGCCATCAAATGGCAGATTACTAATGACCTTCGTAGCCTGATCCAAGCGCATCCTGGGTGTAATATTAAGTCTTACAAAGCTATTTGAAAATCCAAAAATTTCGTAGTTTGGTTCAGTGGCAGCAGTCACTAGAGCCATAGCCGCAGAAGCTTCGCGTGGACTCAATCCAGGTACGCCACCCACATCTCCCTCACCCATCGAACCTGATACGTCTAAGGCTAGTAGGAAGTTCTTGCCAGTGGGTTCTACATTCTTAAACGTCTTATAGAACGCACTATCCAACGCATCAATTACCTGCTTGACTGGTTCCCAAGATAGCTTACCACGAACGCCGTGACCACTTTCGTAAGTCTTCAGAGCCGACAATACACCGATAGGATGAATCCTAGACTTGGTCAAGTACTCTTGGTCATTAAGCTTCTCTACAATCAGCTTAGAAGCCTCATTAAGTGGCCTAAGTAGTCCGACCGAAGACATCTTCCCTAAATTACGAATCAGCGCGGTCAATGGCATCTTTGCCAATAAGGCTTCCCACACTGGAATCGAATTCAGCCACTGTGTGGGAATACACTCGCGAGGAAGATTATGCTCTGTAATAAGCTGCACAATCTCGGTATCAGTAGTTGCTGCCTTAGCCCGCTCGAAAGCTTGTACAATCGCTGGTAACTGCAAGACAGACTTCAAAGCTTTTACATTGATTCTGTTAGCAAACTTTTCTGGAACCGGCTTTGTTGTTGCTGAACCATCTACAACCCACTTAAACAAGTGATCGTGAGATGCACTCGCTGGCCTGGGATGGGCGACGCGCAAAATATCGCGGTGACTCACGCCTTCACGGGACTGGTACTTGACAGCCTGATAAGCAAGATCGTCAATAGGCTTATTGTACCAACCACCGAGCAGCCTGCGAGTAAACCTAGAAGACTTTGAGCCGAGCCCAAGCAAATAACTGGCAAATTCTTCCAGATGTGAACCAGTACGCAGAATTTCGTCGCGTACCTTCAAAACTTCCGTACGAGTAGCAGCATTACCATCCGCAGCGGCTAGCGCCAAGGAAAACAAGGTAGCTGACTGCTTGGACGCCAGACCGTTAACTGATACCTCGCGTATCAACTGCACCAAGCGTGGCCCATCTTCCTTGAGACAAGCCTGCAAATTAGTGGTGTTCTGCTTAGTCAATTCTTTCTCGCCGACATAGTAAGTACCACCTTCGGCACCAAGAATAAGAAACGACCTCACCTTCAACCAAGCATCCTGGCTAAATACATAACCACCAGCGTTGTTGACTACCTGGTCTTCGCGTGCCTGTTCGGTCTGGAGTGTAGTACTCTGATTACGATTCGCAGCAGTCTTCAAATAACTCGACATCGATAATCTCCTCTGGTTAAAATAATGTGGTCAAGTAGTTGTTTTGGCTCTGTGACCGAAGCCACTTCCATTTGAAGGTAACCAAAAGCATTCGTACCACGATATTCGTTTGTAGAAGCGGTCAAGTGTTTGCTTGGGCTAGGGTGTTACTTGTTATTTGTGATCCAGTTAAAGAGGATCACTTCTCAGTAGGTAACCCAAACATCCGTACCACACAAACAAAACTGAACGGCAAATTAGTATGCAGGATTTTATCTCCATAGGATAACCCTGCAAAAGCGTCTCGTTCAGTATTCTAAAATTAAACTCTCGGTGGCCGGGCTTTCACCGACACGAACTACGGCATCTTTAGAAGGCTAAGTAGGCTGACGATTAATCAGCCTTGCTCGTACGCCGCCAATTAAGGCGCAAAGTACATTTCCGGCATAGGTCACCGTCTGTCGTCCAACGTATCTAGCAGCCTTGCTCACAACTATAGTTACTATGGCCAACTCGTACTATAGATTACGGCTATATCCACTAGAATTATTCCTGTGCTTTCACTTCGCTGTACTGCACCAAGAGGTTAATTTCGTTCCGTTTCCGGGACTTTAACATGGCAACCGTTCAATTTCTCATACCCATTTATGACAATCATGAATGAGTGACGTTACCCGAACAGTATACTGGTAACGAATCGCTAATAGGATTGAAAGCAGGTTTCCTGCTGTCACACGAAGTGAGGTTTTCACCCGGCTCCAAGGATCTTATTGTCCAATCCCTAGCTTGGACCTTTGCGAGCTTTGCCCAATACCGCCATACATGCTCAGTCCGATTCCTTACAGGTAGGATAGAGGTGCCTTGGTAGCACTTTTTGTTAGGATTCTCGCTATGGCCCATGGATCTACGCGCTATTTTTCATAATTTGACTCCGTTTCCAAAGTCATTTGTTTCTTATGCTAGTACTATACCACTTGTGCGAGCTAATGTCAACTACTTTCTCGAAGAATTTTAGCCTACCCAACCGTCGGGCGGTTTGCATGCCTGACCGGGATTACCAGGAAATGGGTTTGGAGCGGCTATCTTGGACACAGGCTTGAAGTTAATACCAATAGTTTCAAGCCCTTGACGGTCATTATAATAAACTGAGATTACTGAATCAGGAGACACTGAGGCGCGAACGAAAGATACCTCATGCACCTGATGATCTGCCTTTTGACCGAAGCTAATACCAATATTCTGGCTGGTTTGATCCGCACAAAGGGCGCCTTCGTGACCCGCACAAGCAGGCCCAGAATTCAGGCTCGCAGACGTAGTACAGCTTCGCAAACCTTTGTAACTGTCGGCAGTTGTGCCGCCTGAGCTAAGCCAAAACTTATTAGGATACTCTGGCCATTGCAGATTCTGGTAAACCCACGGCTGCGTAGAATAGACTGTAATTGCCGATCCACCCAACGAAACACTGACCTTCTCTTTGAAGAAAGCGGCTGAAATAACACCAATATTTTCGGGCACACCTGTCTTTGCCGCATATGATCCACCAACGCTGTTAAAACCAAATTTTGCAACTTCCTGGTTATTTAACCGCCAGCCTGGAATTGTGAGCGTGCTGTGAGCATCTAAAATGTAGCCACGAGTCGCATACGCGGCTGCTTCACCGTTGTTCACGGACTTGCCATCTACAGAAACTACGGCTTCAACTTGGGAACTTGTATTGTTGCGAAGCTGAATAGAAAACTCAGACCCTTTGCGGCCCTCTACGTACGTCTTACTGTTGTGTTCGTACGTCTTTACTGCGTTGCCGTGTACCAACACTGCCAAACTATAATCTGCCATGATGTTCCTCACTTAATCTGCCTGCTCATGCAGGACTTCTGCCACCTCAACAGTGGACTTTTTGTGCCTTAATGGCACAGATTAATTTACAGTTAAAGTCGTATTTGCACTCAAAATATCCACGATATACTTAGCCAATTCTCTCATGCTGGAAAATACTTTTGGATACCCGCCTACATGTACATTAGGTGCCAACGGTGAAATTCTTGTAAATACGTAAGCATCATTATGACCATTTTCCACTATAAAAAATGACTCTGGAGAACTGTTCAGAATTTCATCGATTTCGTTAGCGCTGCCTATGGTTACTGCAATCGATGGCTGGGCCTGATGACGTTCTGCATCGTCGTCAGTACTTTGCCATGGCTCGCGCTCAATCTTCAACACTGGCATAGGTGCAGCCGTTAGAAATGTAGGAGCCACCAACCCAGCCATTCGAACAATCCACTGTTCCCCTATCTTGGAAACAACGATCACCCGCTGGGCTGGAATAGGCGTGACATTTGAAACCTGCGTATATGGTAGCATTTAATCCTCCAGATTAAATTTTCGTTTAATGGAGTTTGCTATCTTCAGTGTACCAACTTTACGGACTGCACTGGACTCATTTAAAGTGTCAAAATATGCTTGCGTAGCCTGGAGTGACTTGTGCCGAAGTTGTCTGGCCACTGTTGGCATGTCTGCCCCTGATGTAGCCAATACAGTCCCGCGATAATGCCTCAATGAATGTATGCCTTTACCTCTGGCATTATTTGAATCAACCAAGGCTAGCGGGGCGTCTGTCTCAATTCCTGCTGCTCGCGCTGCTCTTTCGAATATCTTTTGGGCTCCACGAGTTGTTATAGGCTGCTCAGGATTCTTCCCAGGAAACAACCAACCTCGTGAACGACCTGAGGCTTTCTTCCACTCGTCTACTAATTCGAAAACACCCTTATCTACATTGAGTTCGTCCACTACGGCTTCTTTTTGCTTTAACGTCTTGACTAAAGCGATACCTTGTTGGGGCAAAAAATCCTCAAACTTCAATTGTACTAGCTCACCGACCCTGAGCCCCATATTGGCTGTCAAAGCCAACATAATATAATCACGAATACTGGAATTCTTTGCTGCTGTAAATAGCCTCGACACTTCATCGGGCTTGATATTTTTGCGATCTTTGAGTTTCCATGAGGATTCCTGTGGCATTAAACCTTCTTTGCATTCTTGATCGAAACTATCCTACTTTGCATATGCCTAACGCGCCGCATCTTCTCTGCGAACGGCAACTTAGCGGCCTCCTGCCGGGACTTCTCTTTTGCAGGAAACAGCACCGTTTTTACATAATGCTCGATCCGAGAGTAATCACGCATTGAACTTTTTCCAGGCTTCTTCGAGTTTGTGCTTACGCAAAACGGACTTTAGTTTCTGCTTATTGACCTTCGTTTGATCTAACAACAATCTTAGCTTTAGAAAATCCTTATGTCTACCTGTATGCAGCATAATGGCAATAAGATACTCAGGAGATAATATCTTAACTTGCGAGCCATCAATATCGTACTGCGAAGCATCTGCTACAGCATCTTCAGTTAACTTGTTAAACACTGGCAAAAATTGAACTTTATCTTCGCCGATCAAAATATGTTCTTCACTTAGCTTAAAACCGTGCTGCTCGGCGTACCTATATATTCCATCTAGTGGCAAAAATAACGAACCACCTTCTGGAATAAGCACAAAGAAATCTATATCTTCGGTAGAAAATGGTTCTGTATAGTAAATTACTGCCGTCGCACCACCCATGGCAGCGTCTAAAATAATGCCACGAGAAATCATATCCTGAATAGCTTGAACTGATCGCATTACTTAAGTCTACACTACAGCGAACACAAAGTCAAGCTACTAAATCGGATTTCTTCTTGGTACTAATTCTAAATCGCTGACTAATAAGAACTTACGCTCACCATAAAGCGGAATTTCTTTGGTTACTAGCTGCTTGTACTTAAACAGCTTTTCAAGACTAGCAATCACTGGCTCTACGCGGCCGGTCTTCATTGTGCCCACAAACGACAAAGTTCCGCCCTTAACTACTGCCTTGCGCAGCAATCTGGCTAGATCATTGTTATACAGCTTAGCTATAACATCCGTAGTCGGGTCTGGAAGATGGACAATCACTACATCGAAAGGTTTTGACACACCCTTCAGATAGCTATCCAACATAGCACACTGCTTAGTTACCTTGGCATCGGTCAGACTTGAGTTGTTCAAAGTAGTAAACGGTGCTTTTTGGGCAACACCAAAAATAACACAGTCTGGATCGATCACGGTCACTGAGTCTGGACTAAATTTGAGCGCGTCCCGTGTGGCCAATCCATCGCCGCCACCAAGTACTAGCACTCGCTCCAGTTTACCGGCTTGGACCATCGCGGGTAAAACTAAGTGTGCAAAAAACTTCTTTTCGTCACTTTCAATTGCACGAAGCACACCATCCACCAACAAAGCTATACCATGATCTGTCTGCACAACAGTAACGTCATGCAAGCGCGACCTGGCTTCATATAAAGGTGAGCCACGGCGTTTAATTGGCACTAAGGCTTCTGCCTAAGAAATGCTTGAAGCCCCAATACGGCTTCTGATAAATCTAATGAGGCTACTGTCCATAATGCAGGAAATGACGCAAAATAGGGTGGGTCACCACGACTTTCGTAGCAACGGTCATTGCCACAGGACGATTTTAAACCGGACGTGTCCCAATCATATTTATTCCGTATCGTTCTATCTGGTGCAATTACCCACTGGATATAATCTACTGGCTTATCTTCCGAAGTGCCTACTACAACATTAAGAAACGTGCCTGGCTTACGACTAAAATCAAAATCCCATTCTCTAGGTTCGCCTTCGGTCTCAAACCCGTTTTTAGGATCAGTGCCTGTTAACCACGCTGCAATTGTTCGATTTTTACCGCGCTTCTTTTCTCTGGCATCATGCCAGTCTTTCCAAATGGCATCAAAAATACTAGCGCGGCCGATGTAACCGGCTAAATCATATATCTTAGCTGGTTCGGCATAGCTTAAGGTACGCACTAAAACTTGATCTTATTTAGGGCTTTGCGGCGCTTTTCACATGGCTCGCAATCTTTCTCGATACCTACCTTCTTGAGCATCTTTTTAACAAGATCTCCAAGGCCAACTTTTTCGCGCTTCTTAGGTAATGGTTTAGCCATTAGACTTATCCTCTAGATGCTTAACCAAATTAGCTAGCAGATCGTTGGTTTTCTTTTGCTCAACCAACAACTGCTCTGCATCGGCCTGCTGGGCAATAAAACTGCATGGATGATCTGGACGTGTGTTGCCCAAATAAAACAAGCATGCTGGCCCTACACACGGCCTAGCTACCTGGTTAATTTCCAAAGTCATTCCTTGACGGCCAGAATCTGGAGTGCCCGTTAAGATTGCTGAACCTGTTTGACGAGGGATTGGAATCTGAGCAAAGGTTAGCGGGCAGATTTGTGCTTGTTCTTGTGGCATTTACTTTCCCTTTCTGTTAGATTTACGTTTGGATTTACGACTTTTGCGCCTTGGTTTTGGTGCTATGCTGTAGGCTGTTAAACCACCATGCCGCGTATCCTTGCTCCATGCCTATCTACACCTTTGACTAGGGACTTCCCCATAATGGTTAACAACCTCGTACCGCTGGGTAGCGCGTCTAATTCTTTAACTGTTAACAATTTAGCTATTAATCACCACACCTTCTGTTGTGCCTCGTACCTGGGGCAAATTTTTTGATAACCTACGACCTCTCGTGGCAAACACCATTTCAGGTAAATAAACTGCTACTCGACCTGGATATTTTTCTGGATTTAACATTCGTAACCAAAGATCCCAGTCCTCATAAGGTATATTTCTGAAATCTAATAGACATGATTTTCGAACTAGAGACATCGGAGATATGCAAGGCTCTACTCTAAGTCTAGCATAATCATAAGGACCAAGAGCATATTTTATTCGATCCCAGATAAAGTCCCCGAACGCCAACACCGCCCCTGGCGTGCTTTCTAGCTTGTTTTTTAACTTGTCTAAAATCCCTGGGGCGAGTTGAATATCACAATCGCAGAAGAACACAAGATCACTGGTTGCATGGGTTACACCTGTATTTCTAGCCGGTCCCAGCCCCTTATTATTCTGTCTAATAAGTTTATAGTCTGTTGATTGTTTTACTGGGCACTGACTACCGTCATCTACTACGATTATTTCTGAAAAAGAACAAGCCGTACGGATTGATTTGACTAGTGACGGGAGATTGTGAGCATCGTTGTAACATGGCACTATAACAGAAATTCTATCCGTCACAACTGACCGTTATCTAGTTGGTCATATACATTGCGCAGACCAGAATACCAACTAACATACTTTTTTATGCCATCGTGCAAACATATTGTAGGAGAATACCCATATTTATCGTGTGCGTGTATAATACTGGCATCCGTAACCTTCATATCATATTGGCGCGGCATAGTTTGCATCTCATACCGTGCTTCAAGACCCAGGGCGTCTGATATCTCGCGGATAAGTTTAGTCAAGCTAACAACCTCGGAACCCCCAATATTAACAATATCAAAGGAAAAATCGGCTTCAACTATTTTGATCGTGCCCAAAACGACGTCATCAATATACGTATAATTTCTAGCAGTATCCGAGCCATACAATACGATTTTATCCCCCCTTGAGACCTTACGTGTAAACAACGATACGGCCATGTCTGGCCTTTGTGCTGGACCATATACTGTAAAATATCTAATACACGCTATGGATATCTTGTGTGCGACTGAAAAAGACTCTGCTAACTCCTCCATGGCTTTTTTTGACGCGGCGTACGGTGATAACGCCTTGCCCGCTAAGTTATTTTCTGCAAGTGGTAACTTGTCGGTATCGCCATACACAGACGACGACGAGGCCATCACTACTTTCTTAACTCCAAATTTTTTGCACTGTTCTAAAATATTCAATGTCCCCAATACATTTATACGATAATAGCTGGCTGGGTCTACAATACTTGGTGCAACTCCTGCAATAGCTGCTAAATGTACGACAACGTCGAAGCGATTTTGACTAAAAACAACATCAAGCTGTCGTACATTTAGAATATCACACTCGAAAAACGTAAAATTAAAGTGCTTCCTAAAGTAATTCAGATTTAACTCTTTCAGTATCCTCGGATAAAATATATGAAATGAATCTACTCCAGTAACTCGGTAGCCTAAACTTAAAAGATGTCTACAGAGATTACTTCCTATAAACCCGGCTGCACCTGTGACCAATGCGCTACGCATCAGTCTTATCCAGGGCATGCATAAACATATTCTTGTAATTTAAGGCCATAACTTCCCAAGTCCATCCAGACAACACTGTTTTTAAAGACTCTCTGCCCATCTCTATAACGCTGCCAGTATTATTCTTACACCATATAAGCTTTTCTACAATTGCATCACAATTACGCTCTATCAAAAAACCATTAACTCCGGTGTTAATAAATTCAGGCAGATTACCTATGGCGTTTCCTATATTGATATTTTCGCATGCCGCCGACTCTAGCGCTTGATTAGGTGTACCATCTTTTATTGAGCATGTTATCTGAACCCAGATGTCTTGATACCATTTTTGCATTAGGCTAGCAGAAAGAACGTCCTGACTATAGTACCTACTGGCATTAAATTTCAGCGGCACCCCGGCCAACTCACACGCTCTTTTTATGATGTCGGTTCCTTTTTGTTCTTGATCTTTGCCCACGTATCCAGCGGTAAATTTGCCACGTGGTGCGTCACGATAAAAAATTGTATGATCAACACCATTAGGAACATAAAAAGGCTCAACGCCTAGACGTTCTTTTACCTCGTTAACTAACAGTTTTGAGTTGGCATGTAAACAGGTAGCACCCGAGGCCCATCTTCTCACTTCACTTAAACCCCAAACATTCCAGTCAACATGGGCTGTAATGCCTGTTATGTATTTACATCCCGCTGGAACTTTTTGAGACCCAGGAAAATCAAAGGTTAAATACAAATCTGCTGTAGAATCGGTATTACGCATCTGCGGTTCATACCTAATTTCAAAATCAAAGAAATCGGACAAGTATTTTTTAATGGCCATGGACTTTCTTTCCCACGCCCATCCTCTCGCATCTGCCACTAAAACTATCTTAGGTTTAGACAATCTAATCCTTTATGCACAGAAGACCATGCACTCGCCTATGTAATTCCCGTCTGACCTATTCAAATCGATATCATACACGTGCGGATATATACTTTTAAGAACTCCTGCGGTTTCGCGTTCTTCTTCCTTGGTTATTATACCATACCTAGTATGAAATGATATATACACGGTAGGCCTATGCTCAGACAGATAATTTTTCATAGCTGGTATAACTATTTTTTCTGAACCCTCTATGTCAATCTTAATAAAAGAGCATTCTAATATGCCAGGGTGCATAACTAGTAACTGATCTATCGTAATACCATCAACAGTTACTAACGATTTAGTGCCAGTATTAACAAACACAGATGATTCACTATTGCCAAGAGGACCATTGCCGCCAAATAACTTAGGACCAGACACGTCACTAAGACACTTGTCTATGAGAATAACATTAGTGATATCATTCACTGCGATGTTGGCACTAATATCCTCTAGTGCGACAGGATCTGGTTCAATCGCATAGACAACTTTGCACCTCTTAGCCAGATACAGCGTCGTTACACCACGACAGGCTCCAATATCCAAACATACTGTCTTATCATCAGTAAACTTATCAAATATTTTGTACGTGTAAGGCTCTTTAGGGCTTTCTGGCCACCTATGATAGTAGTGATCTTTCCTACTAACATTAATTAAAGTACCATTATAATTTACCGTCTTCATGACTTTTCCCGCACAATTCTGTACACGGCTCTGGGATTCCTGTCGGAAGTATCTGACAACCTCAATCCACCGCGCTGCTTAATTTGCTGATCAAATTCTGGAGGCTCATTAGGCTTCAATGCGTTGCTTTCAATGTATACATTCCTAGCATTTATTTCATCCATCCACCTATAGAACCATTCAGGCTTAACATGCTTGTACATAGATAATATCAGTAAGTGATCTACACCGTTTGGGAAGTAGCATTCAACCCATGACATAAAATCATCACTGCATGCGTCTATATTTCTAAAACACATATTATGCCTATTCTTTCTTGCTAGCCTACGACATAGATCAATATAGTCTTTATCGACATCCACACCGACGATTCGCCTGGACCCACTAAGATAGGCAAAAGACTCAAAACCGCCTGTTTGGCACCCAATCTCAAGAACAGACTCACCATATTTTGGGCAAAATTCGAATGCATCGGCCCTGGCTTTTACCCGCCTTGACCCTTCGTACCACAGGCCATCAAGGTAATAATCTTGGTACGGTTCGGATCTTTCTCCCTTAGGAAAAGCCCCCAACAGACATACATCGTCCTTTATTCTGATAACTGGATCATCATAAACAGCTAATTCCGGAATTTTACCGGACCACCTAAACATATCAAATGCTGAGCGCCTAACGTCTACTAAATAGCCGTTGACTACATTCTCTCGGCCATTGACCATAATATCCGACCATGCTCCACTGGAACCGACTATTGGGAGAGTCTTCATAAATTCGATGCTAAAATTACCCTTGGGTAAACTATTAGCGTCTTCCATCTCATAACCGTATGCTCCACATGGATCTATATGCCATGCCCCCGAATGTTCTGATATCACTGACTTAAAATAAACCCAATCGCCTATCTTTGGTGCCATACCGTGTTTGCTTAGCTCAGATAGAATCGCCACTTCGTGCCCCAGGCTCTCTAGGCTAAAAGTTGTTTCTACCCGCCTATACTTAGTTATGCGTCCGCCATATTGAAACGGCACCTTTATTTTCAGCTTTGGCAACCATGCAGAATGATTACCTACAACACTACCTATATCTAATAAATTTAGCTCGTCAACCACTTTCATATAGGTTTCCTAGCATAAATAAGGTCTCTATAGTTGCGCCACATGTCAAAAAATGGCTCACATGTCACTGGCTCTCGCTCATCTCCATATGCAGGCCCATATGGTCTTTCACCCTTAAGTATGCCTAGACAGCCCTTCAAATGCATAATAAAGGGTTTTACCGCGTCTTTAGGGCAGTCAACACAGTTCCACAAATCGCAGGAAAGGGGATTAAATATAAGTGTTCGATCCGCGTTATCAATATTATGCCTAAGCGCTGCCTGGTCAGGAGCCCCATCAGTCCTAATTGCTAGCTTTATCTTTACATCATCGTTTAAAATATTCTGACATAGATGTAACCAATCGCGCATAAATTTTCTTGTCTTTTCATTAACGCGCAAAAACACCACACCTGAATTGATGGGCCATCTCCCTGTTCTTACAGTATACCCGACATCGAAGGCACAGTTAAAAACGCTTACTGGCTTTAACACTAACGTATCATCATCCAAGAATAAGGCTTCATCTCCATTAGTCAACGTATCCAATGCGCAATTCCATGCTATTAACTTACTGGCTACCAATCTGACCCTATCTCCATTAAAATCTCTATTTACCACAATATATCTGGGATTGCTGGATACGGTTTTAATGCCGCGTATCTTGTCTATAACTACTATGGGATCTCTATATCCAACGACTGCGAGGCTCTCTAGTAAAACCTCAGTAAAGTCGGGCTCCCTATTTCCGTACAAAGAAGTTACTACCTTCATCTGTCTTTTAATAGAAAAGCAACCGTAGGGCCATAACTATTCATCCTCATAACAGTTCTATCACCCATTATTTTTTGAAATGGCTGCCAGCCACCTCGCCCATCTTCTGGATGATACATCTGAGGATTACTATCCAATAATTTACACGTTGGAGCGTACAGTGGATCATCCGTGGCCCAAAATGATAAACCTTCGGTAAATGTACAGAATTCCTGAATTGCAGCTCTCCCTGGAACGGCAAGCCCTGGGGATGATTTATACATGTCATGCACAGCGACAAAAGATACCTTACTGCAACCTATTAATGCTATGGACAGTAAGGCCGCGTCCATCCCCTTAGGCCCGTCAATAAACACGCCGTAATTTTTATCACCAATCAAAGAGTGAATTAACACATTGCTATCCCCAACTAATAACTTGATACCATCTATGTCTTTCAGTTTGCCTTTTGCCACCTCGGCAAAATCAGGATTATACTCTATCGTGGTCACCGGCTTGTCAGACAGTAAACGAAGTTTAATAGCCGTCTCGCCATGGTAAGAACCGCTCTCTATCCACTCATCTGCGTCGAACCGGTTAAACATCCAATAAAGGGCAAAAATCTCGGATAACCATGGAGACCTCGGTGTAGGCCCCAACTTGTCTTGCCTACTTAAAAACTGATATAATAGATTTTTTGTTTTGTCATCATTTAGGTCAATCATGAATTAATCCTAACCTAGTTAACACTTCTAAACATCTTACTGTAGACGAGTGGTTTTTTTGTACAAACTCGAAGGCAGATTTTCTAATAAAACTACCATACTTTTTCGATTCCTCTACTGCCAACTTTATCGAATCGATATTCCCCTTTGTGTATGGTATATAGTGCTCGTGTGGAGTGAGCCAGTGCTCAGCGTGATCATGAATCAAAACTCCCCCAGCACCCGGATATTGAAATACTCTGACGTCTGTCCATCCCGGTATTTCTCTCCGACCAAAACCTAGCACGGACGTTGCCGATGCTGCTAACGCGGGTGTATCTGTCAATGTATTGTTCTCTCGGCCAAAAACTTTAAACTTAATGCCGCTAGCAATCAAGCTATTCACCAAATCGGTCCGTTCGTTATATACCCCATCAGAAGCTAAAGTACCCGCAAATGCAAGATCACACTCATACTTACTAATCTTATCTGCTATGCTATTCTGATTAAAAGCAAAATAGGGCCAATTTAAACAATCAACCTTCCAAGCGCTCCTGTCACATACATGATTACATAAAGCAATATCTACAAAATCCGATATATCTTGCGGATGCCTACAGGCTATTTTGGCATCGCCATCGTGCAATATAACCCTGGTTCCCCGCTTCTTCCACTTAGTACACAGATCAATTAACCCTTGCTTTATACCTGGCTCTGATGGCCACAATAACATATGCGTCCATATTATATCTGGAACTAGCATATTTACCTTGTCATGTATCGATTGAATAGACTCGCGAAAGGTCACTTGATAATGCTCATGGCCTAAAAACCGCATACCTTGGGCTACTCCAAGCATATATGGGCTGATGTAATTAAGATCCCCGATCATCACAGATTTAATTGTCTTATCTCCAACAGTTCGATAATCGAGGTGTACAGATTAGCAGCATAATGTTCCATCGTGGACGTATCCAGTGCCTGTTTATACGCGATATCGGTCATAATTCTTATTTTTGACCTGTCCGGCAGTTCATCGAGCAGTGGTTCTATGATATCTATTATTTGCTGATCTGTCATCCACGAGCCCACTTTGACTATAGACGAATCAAAAAATTGATGACGCTCATCAGGTAAATCGGAAACCATCAAAGACCTACTAAGGGCTACTTCACTAAACTTTCCAAACGCGCTATGCCATCTTCCTGTGCATGAAAATACCAACCAAGCACGATTTATGGTCTTTGCATAGTCTTCGCCTACACACGTGCCTTCTCTCATTTTGGCAAGATTAAACCCTGGATGGGGCAGCACTTTAACTCTATAGCCTCTCTTAGCGAACCATTTTGACGCCAAAGAAGCTAGCCTACTTCTTAAAGGGTAATGCTGAGACGATAAATTACCAATAACCAAAATATCTATATCTTTATCTAAACCGTAATCCTTATACACAGTATGATCGGCGCAGTGAGGTATGTGTATTCTTTTAATTCCTAAAGAATCGAAATCGCTATACCAACCCATATCATTCCAATGGTGAAATACAACTATGTCTATTTTATTTCCTAACACAAACTCACGAATTTTTACTGGTTTATCAGCTTCATTGTACTGTACAACTTTCAAGCACGACACGTCTTCAAGTCCTGCCACATCATAGGTGATCACTACATCTGGTAATTTGCCATCGAATCTTCCCCTCATGACATTGGCCATTACACTTGAAGAGTCACTCCAGTCAGGCCACCCAGGGCCTGTGGCGATTAACCAGACACCAGGCATCTTTGAAAGCCACTTTATCTGATCGAATCTTACCCTCGATATTTTAGTATCATACACTTCTCTATTAACTAAAAATAACGCATTCATCGGCGCCACCAGAAACGGGACAAACTTTTGGGATACCACTCAGGGTGTGCCAAAGCTTCAAACTGACGCCAAAATATTCTACTAAATCTAAAAGACACCATCACAGGAATGACATCGTCAGGATTAACTTCCAGACCCCAGCCATGACAACCTACTAATCCGCGTTTACCCATGTATGAGGAATACCACGTTAACACTTTATTGCCCCCACGACTACAATATAATAAGCACTCGGGCTTAGATAGTATGTCTACCACTTTTTTAGATAGACATGCGGATAGATCATCCTTCAAAAAAGTCAGATTGCTGTATTTGTCCTCTAGTCCCTTTGACTCTGGGTGCCTAAAAGCATCTATCGTTATTACTTGGCCGCCCCACGCGGATGACGTGTGTGCCAAAAATGAGGCAAATCCACCAAAATGGGTACCAATTTCTACTAAAGTCTTGGGCTTAAATAGACTAAGAATTCTTGCCATTAAAGGAAAGTCATCCGGTCTATGTAAACAATCATATCCCCCATATGTTCCTATAGTCACTTTATAGCTCCCTGTGGTAGCAATATCAAAACAGGGTGATTCTCCAGGGCTTCTCTAAAGGCTGCACCTATATGCGACGATTTAAAAATATCTGCGATGTCTTGGGCTAATTTAAACTCAGGCGCTTTGCCATAAATACTTTTTTTATCCCAGTACTCTAACGTATTAATATGCATATCGTCTATAATTATAACATCTCTGGAACAGTCCCTATTGGCTTTCAGCACACCTATTTCTTTACTGAGGGGCAGAGGATCGCTCTCAATGCCCCCGAAACCTTCTGACACATGGGCATCTAAAAATACAAGCGCGGGTTCTCGTGAAACCGCTGCAAGCATCTTCGGCAAAGCGGTAACTGAATCTTCACAGAACACACGCACGCTACCGTCTATCAACTTAGTCTCAAACTGCTGTCTAATCCTGTCTACTGCCCTATCTGCCAACCGGCTATTTAACTCACTAGAGACGGCAAAGTTGATACCGTGATCAAGCGCTGTTAACACGCCGTCGCCCAAATATGTGCCTGTCTCTATAAAACTTACTAATTTATACATTTCGATCCACTCTTTTAACGGGAATGCCCCTAATTTACTCATACAGCCCTAGTCCTTCCTGGTCTGTCCAATGCCCAATCACTAGGGGCGCCTCCTATATGATATATGTATTTTTCTTCCCCCACTGTGCCATAAATAAATGTTTTCTGCCTGCGTCTTCTTACCTCTTGAGACATTGGCTGTTCCAAGCTGTCGGGAGTGTCTAGACCGGCTATACTACCCCACTGCCCATTAAATATCTCATTTATGCATACCTCGAACAGCTTATTACCAGACGTTCCAGCTTTCCATGTGGACGCTGCGATTTTAAATTTTGACGTCCGGTCCATGGACGTTTGAAAATACCAATGGTCTGATACAGTCAACGTAGTACTGCCAAATGTTGTTTCTATCTTTTTCCAATCTCCTTTTGCGTCCATGGTATCCCGCTTATTAAATCTGACGTGATGTAAATCGTAAGTGTCCATCACATCTAGACAATTCGCTATTGGTATTGGCCGCATTGCCACATGATCGTCTTGTGCATACATTATGTACCCGGTGGACACTTGATCTAGCATCCAACAGACAGCGTTACCGTGTCCTATTGGCGGGTCATTATATTTGAAAACAAAGGGTACGCACGCTGGAATCGCCCTGCTCAGGGCGTCCTCCAACATAGTCCTCTTACCCCTAAATGCAGCATCATCGCTTATTATTATTTTTTTTGGCATCTGATCCACATATTTAAGAATTGTACTTAAAGTAGGCTCAAGGAGGTGGGGCCTAGACGCGGACGGTATTATCAACTCATACTCTATCATCTGCGATCCCACACTAATTCAAACGCTTCCGCTTTGGAATATCCAAATTTGGCCCCATAAAACGACGCCTGGGCGATCAAAAATTCCTCTGACCTAGGATGGGGATACTGTCTTATTTCCTTCTTATACTGACTCAATGCCAACATCTTCTTATCTAAAGTTTTACTTATATCAATAAACACGTTAGGACTAAATTTGCTGCTACCCGACCAGGCCATAGGAGCTACTGTATACGCTAGTATAGACAGCACATGACTACATTCAGGCCTAAAAGCAATATGCGCGGCCTCTGAAACTATTCTATGGTCTTGGTGTAAATCCCCCCAATGAGGAATGTACACAATGTCTATGTCGTCGGCACACGTCTGTATAAAATTTACAATATCTGGCATAGAAAAATGGTCTAATCTAACTTCTGGAAAATAGCCAAAAAACACTGAATCTATACCGAGAACGCTCGCTGCGCTTTTTGCCTCTTGCTGCCTTCTTTCTGTAGGTTGCACTTCTTTACCATATCTATCGGATGTAGCCCTAGTAACCACTGCTAACTTAACAACGTCTCCTGTGTCAACATGTTTGGCTATTGTACCGCCACAGCCTATCACTTCATCATCTGCATGCGCCGCTATGACTAATACTTTATACATTACGTACCTCATCAATCCCACTATAACAGCATGCTCTGCCTGACTTTAATTCACTAATATTGATAGTGGCTTTTCCTAGTAGGCTGTCAACAAGTAATCTTGGCATATCTATACCTAATAGCCTAGTTAAACCAAGACCTCCACCAAACCTCGGGTTAACTTCCAGTAATTTAAAAACACCGTCCTTGCCTCTTTTAAATTGTATACTGGCTGGGCCGTGCAAATTCAATAACTTGTATATTTTATAACAATACTTAACCAGGGTATCATCATGCATGGTAGACCCAACAACTGCTGTGCTACCAATAACTCTATCTCTACTCCTAAGTACACACAACTGCATTATGCCATTAAAACCTAAACAGTCGGCTGACACCTCTATTCCTGGAAGGTACTCACAGACTATCCCTTCTAGGCGCAAAGAAACAAACAAGCTTCTAAACACATTAAGATGATCTAATTCTATCTTATAACCGTGACGATTACCGCGCCCGCTCACGGGTCTAACATACAACTCATCGTCGCCGATACTATCTATACCGTCTAGATTAAACCATCTTGGCACAGGAACCTCGCCATCCAGTGCCGTGTATGTGCTATCCTTTCTTTTGCAAATTTTTAATGCGCTTAATGGTGAAGCTACTGTAACGCTCGACAATCTAGACCCTTTCAATACCAAAGTTTCATCTTCTACTGTTGGAAGTATCTTGTCTATGCCAAATTTATGTATTACTGCCTCATAACTATCAACCAGAATCATGTCATCATATTCAGGGCTAATCCAGTAATTAGTCCCTAATAGAAAAAACCCAGGTGCATTTTTATCACAATCACAGCCAAAAACAGTCACACCATCATATCCAAGCAGTGACCGGACTACCTCGATTCCTGCTGGACCACCTACTCCAGTAACTAATAAACGCATGCGTCTACTACATTCAAATTAAAATCCTTTATATCCTGATTCACACGACAGAATACACCGACGTCTGATGCCCTATGAGAGTCCGTGCCCACTGTTACACGCGCATTTAATTTAGACATCCTAGAGAGCATTTCATGACTCAACGGATAACGCTCATTTAACTCCACCATCTTGTCGCCTAGCTGAATTAATAACTCTATTGGCATATTATAAGGATGACCCAAAATATCACACCGAGAATTAACCAGTCCAATATATGCCTCTTTTATGGTCATTGACCCAAGACTATGGACCGAACCTATTAAGATATCACACATATCAAACACATTATCACTGATATCTAACTCACCGTCAGGGCTCAGCACCTTGGCCTCGGCTCCTGGTATTAAGCATACGCCCCCGCGCTTATTTGCGCTTTCTATTTCATCTAAAAGATCCTCATACTTGTATTTAATGTCTTTTCTAACGTGATCACTTATAACCACGTATTCAAGGCCCCTACTTATAGCGGCTATTCTTATCTCGTCTACGGTTGATTTTCCGTCAGAAAACCGAGTATGCACATGAGAATCATACCATAATCTAACCATGCTTTATTTCGGATGCTAATAGTATATTATCACAAAACAAACAAGCGTCTTCCTCGGTTTCAACTAAGGGCAGTAGCACTGTTTTTGACAACATTTTCTCTGCCTCTATACAAATAGCGGCTCGTCCACCAACCTGACACTTCACTCGGCTATCCAAATAACTTGGAGGATCAATCGGAGAATTTAATTTCACACCATCTTTCGACAGCCGAAATATAGTCAGCCATTTTGAGGATACTGACTCCAAAATAGCCGGTATCCTCAAACAGTTGCAAGAAACCCTGTCTGAGTCTATAATTTTTAGTCTCTTAGTGCCAGATAACCTTCTTTTATACCAGCCTCTGACATCGTTTACTCTATGCACGAATAGTTCAACATCTTTAACTGAGTTTTCATGGATACACGTACCTCCAACTATATCAGGAAAATCTTTATTACATAAAATCATACACCCTGTACTCCCTAAATGATCGACAGACAGATCTATCCATACGGCATCAAAATAACTAAATAAGGCACCATCTATACAAGTGCCTAAGGAGTATGAAGCGTCCCCAACAAGATACTTTATGCCTTCTCTACCAAGAACTGAGCTAAGACCTAAAACCGTGTCTACAATCACAGAATAGTCACGTTTTATATTTGATAAATTCAATGTTAAGCTACGACGGTTAAAATCTACAAACTCGACGGGCTTATTACACGCAAATATTGTCTCGACCTGAGCATCGGGTGCTATGGCTATGTTCTCTCCTAATGTGCCAAATAAGGTGCTCTTTGCAAGACTCACTGAATCAAAAAATATGCTCCTGGTTAGTCCAGTCATCCCCAACAGATTGTTTAACTCTGGCATTTTTCATGCGCCCACGTCACGTACGTATCGAGCCCTGTGTAAAAATCGACCTTAGACTCAAAACTAAATATAGCCTTCGCCTTACTACTGTCTAGATTAAAACTATGAACATCGCCTAGTCGTCGCTCAGACAACTTATATGACCCTCTCAATTTATTTGCTAAGTACTCGGCTATAGCTAAAATACTCGGTCGATACTGTGTTCCAAGATTGAAGACATCTACACCTGATTCCTGTGCATAATTAAGTATCAAATCATAGCCACAAACTAGATCATCAATATACATATACTCTCTAGACTGTGATCCATCACCGCTAATTAAGGCCGGTTTACCTTGCAGCATACTCTGCACAAAATTAGGTATTACGCCCCCGTATTTTCCTTCTCGCTGCCTTGGTCCGAATATATTACAGGGTCTTACTATTGTCGTCTTTATCCCATAGGTCTTAGCATATGCATACGCTAAACGATCTGAACTAGCTTTTGATGCAGCATACGGAGTTTTCGGATTTAATGTTGATACCTCACTTTGTAAACATCCAGGCGCGCATTCGCCATAAACTTCGCATGAACTGCCTAGAATGACTCTGCTGCCGGACTTTAATGCCGACATCATTACATTATGTGTACCATATACATTGGCATAAAATGCATCCCACGGACGCTCTATTGACTTGTCTGGGTTAGCCCATGCGGCTAAATGAACAACAACGTCGCAATCCTCTAGGAGCTTCTCTACAATCTCGCTATCAGTCATATTAGCCCACACTATTCTGTATTTATACTTTTTTATCAAATGCATATGCATCTTTGTTGCTCTGTCAGATGGTGTATTGATTATAGTAATATTATGACTATCCGACCATTTCTCGATTAAATGAGATCCTTGAAACCCTAGGCCACCTGTGACTACAATATTCATATTTTTGATAATTTCCTCACGCTATCCTCGACCGCAACCTTCACATCTCGCATCTTAATTCCCAACTTATCCAGAACCCTCGTCTGTAGCACGCAAACAGATCTTTTCTTCACGGCCAAACCTCTCACTACCAGAGCATCTTCGTCAATAAAACTGCAAGTATGACCAGGATCAATATACTGTTTATACATTTCAAGAATTTCTCGATGGGATATCGCTCCTGGATTTGTGACATGCACCAACCCACCCGGCAAATCTTCGATCAACCTACTGATAACTTCAAGCAAATCATCCACAACAGTCACGCTATTCGTTACATCGATTACTTGTTTATATTTCGGCAACTTACAGATCGTATTGCGCTCAGAGACTACATGATCAATAGGCATCCGAATTCGCAGACTAGTTACATTATCAAACTTAGCCAATCCTTCTTCTGCGGCTGCTTTCGTTTGTGAGTAGAACGACACTGGATTAGGCTTGTCTAACTCTGTCCAGCCTCGCTTGTCAGGCGCTTCGCCATAGAATACACAACCTGAACTCAAATGCAGCACAGGTATTTCTCTGGCTTTACATGCGGTTGCTATAGCTATAGGAACCGCTACATTGGCGTCATAGGTTTCTTCTTTGTGTGTTTCGCACCAGTCTACGTTGGGTGAGCCTGCGCGACCAATAGCATTGATTACTAGATCGTACTTCCTGTCATATAACGGTACATAGCTAGAACCGTATATTCTAGCCAGGCTTAACACTACATCATGCTGCCTACCCAGATAGCTGGCTATCCTGTTACCTAGATAGCCATTTCCAAGTACTAGTATTCTCAACTAACCACCAAATCCGGCGGTTACACCTGCACTTACATTGGAAGATGCCTTTGTTCGACGTGCTACTTTATCCTGCGCAGGTACTTCTACTCCTGCCGCAGTTTCAAGTCGGACTAATCTGGAATCAAACATCAACTGCTCTTCATTGATCCACTTCTGTGTATTAGCGAGCGACCTGGAAACCCCCTCGACAAACAATTGATTATCGTCGGTCAAACCAAGGGCCGTAATATTCAGCCTAAAGGTAATTCTGTTGTATAATTGATATGCCTTGTACAAGGCATTAAATGACGCAATCAAAAGGACGGCTGAAACTACAAATAAGAACGTCTGCATTAGTTAACCCCCACGAAGTTGTCTGCCTCGAAAAATCTCTCTAGTTTTACCAGCCTGGACTTCTGTGCATCATGCCTAGCAACTGACTTATCTAGCACGGCCCTGTTTAAATCAAATTTGCCTCTAATATTTGCTTCATCCATCTTTGAAAACCCTATTGTGCCAGAGTCATCAATCCTGGCATCAAGACCGTTCCATAGGTGCCTAGTAAACAAAAACAAAAACAATGAAACTACAAACACTGTAAGCGCTGCATATAATACATAAATTGGTTGCATACTAATCCTCTCTCGGATAAGCCGTCGGACCTTCTACGTCTGTAGAAGGGTCGAAATCATTCACCTGACTACCAGGTGTAACATACCTAACTGGTCCATTGGATACTGATCGTGGCCTGGCCACGATAATTTTCTTAATTGTATTCTCGATAGCTACAATGCGCGGCGGAATTTGCTTGACCAAGTCATTCTGCACTTGGATCAGTGCTGCTTGTTTTTTACCAAGTTGATCGGCTTCATTCTTGATCTGCTGAAGAACTTGATTCATACACTGTTTACAGTGATAAGGCTGATTAGCACAAACTTGGCACGCCATTAATTACCACCTAACTGATTGTATGCACGTTCCCACATTCCTACACCAATATCTGCTGTACAACAGCTATCTATCGACTGCTTTGCTGCACTCGATAACTGCTTATGCCTCGTCATCACTAATCTTATTCCACAAGCCCAGGAGGTTGCAGGCGCGTCGGGTGGAATCATTTCTCCACGTCTAGTTTCTGCATATTCACCAACGGCTGAATACACCCCTGGAATACTTGCGTTACTATACTCTACCATTTTTAATCGGCTCTTGGACTCGTTAAACGCATTTTTTTCGAGCGGCACAACTCCGACTGTCTTAAACCGGTGCCCTAAATCAGCTAACGTTGCTAGATAATCATGGGTCTTTTGCTCAGAAATCCAAGTGGCATTTGGAACAATGTTTCTGAAGTCTTCTGGTCCAAATACAACCCACTGGACTTCTGTAGGTAAAAACATCTTTGCAATATATGGCAGTATACTAAAATCACCCATATGACTGATCGAACCTGAGGCTAAAAATACAAACTTCTGGGGATCAAGCGTATCAGGCACGGCCGATACTCCACCAGGTAACTCTTTGTCCACGAAATTTGGCAATATTTCTATCTTCTTACCTGGAAATCGTCGCTTTACTGCGCTCTTAAGATTACGGGTTGTGACTGTCACTAAATCTGCCAAACCGACAGCCTCATCCATATATTGTAATAACGACGGCGTGACATCTTCGCTGTAAGGATTTCTTGGGTCGATAGCCCATGTAAAGTCGTCTAAGTCGCAAACTATCTTCTTACCGTCCTGCTTGAGTCGTTTGATTAGCTTAATACAGCCGGGAGTTTGTACACGGGAAAAAACTTGAATATCGGCCTTAGATGGTTCGTTCTCATAAACCGGCAGGCCTTTTTTCAGTAATTCTCTCCGTGGAATTTCCAGACGATAATACCAGCAACCAGACCCACGATCCATCAACGGAAAATTAAACGAAACAGGACGCATCTAGTTAGCTTCTTCCTTATCTTCGACTATTGTTGCTTGAACAATTTCTCTTGGAAGTTTCTTATAAAAATCTGCAAAAATCTGTGGATAACGCTGACTCGTGTAATTGAATATCTCACGCTGGCAGCAGCCGTAAACCCAATCTAACGCTATGCTCTCGTTCTCCGTCAGGCTGTCTTCTAAAACTATCGATATACTCAGATAGACACATAAGTTATTGACAAGCTTCTTTACGTCCTCAGGAACAGTTTCTGTCTCGTGAAGATACTTCAGGTATGCATAACCAACCATCTCGGCTAATTTGGAATCGGCGTCTGGAACCAAAACTCAACTCGTGGATTCTTCTTATCATGTCTTACAGGATCGGGCCAAACATGCAAAAAAACATCATCAACAACTACGCCTGCTCGCTCTAAAATATCTGCTAATGCACTAGCTAGGTTCGTAGTATCAACACGATGCTTCGTGGCGCGATAGAAAATAACTCGTACTATTGTATCAGTTGTAATTTGCGGTTTGCTATTCCAAAGTAATCTAGCCTGCAAAATGAATGCGTCCCAGTTTATTTTGTGCTTAGCATCGTGAAACACACCACCAAACTTACCTCGCCGCAAATCATTCTTTTTGGGTAACAAATTACCTTGCAGTGTGTAGATTTCTGGCACTAGGATTTTTCGCTCAGCTTATCACACCGTACGATTCAGCGGGCATTCTGTTCCGTCTTAACTTGAGACGGGTAATTAAACGTGATCACGTGAGGTTTATTTGGATCTTTGATTGCTTCTTGCAATTTAAAAATAATCTGCTGAAGTTGTTCTTCTGGAAGACAGATGCCAACATCATAATATTGACATGTTGTTGCATCGCTAATTGTATCAGCCATATTTCCTCACAAAGTTAGTCTACCCTAGTCTAGCACTTATGGAAATTCCTGTCCTTCAGAATACTAATTCCGAAGACCAATATCTAACAATTTTATGCTTTCGGCGACTACCTGAGCAAATGCCTTTAACTTATCTTGATCACCATCGTTAGTGAAAATGACATTGACAGCTTTAGACTTGAGTGTAACGTTCACAGCCAACTCAGACTTATGATTACCTGTAATCTCAGTAATGCCTTGGCCGACACTGTCAGAACGTACAATGCCTACTACGACTCCACCACGGGTTCTGATCCACTCGGCTTGATTCTGCGGTCTAATATCTGGAACAATCACCACACAGACATTTAGGCTATCTATTAATTCACCTAATAACGTAGTCCACAAACTCGGATTATACTTATTTCCGGCTTCCATGATATCTTGGAGTAGCTGTCTGCCAGGTTCGTCTTTTACACCATTCCAGCGATATAACAGTCTGGCTTGATTCTTAGCTACTTCAGATATTTCTTGAATTGCCACTGGAAATTTGAAACAAGATTGAATATGAAGCGCAAGAGTATTCTTACCTGAGCCTGCTTTACCTACGATGCCTATGATAAACGGTTTTATGGACAAACTACATTCCCTCTAACTATGGCATCAGCCCTCTTAACTGCTTCTATGTCGTCCGTTTGTAAGGAAAAAATACCGTCCCACTGTGCTCTGGTCCCATATTGGCCTTGACCGCCCAATGGGACGGTGTACATCTTGGGCGGGTTCCCCGGCCTAAGCCTGTCACGTTCTTGGCTAATCTCACGATCACTGCCACGAATCCACTCATGCATCAAAACGGCACCTCATCTTCGTACCTAACACTTGTACTACGATTTGCACAGTTCTCAGTCGGAGTTACGATCCTAAGATTATCTCTACGATTATCTAGTCGGTCGCGGTTAATATGATCAACCTGCCTGTCTTCTGGACAAGCCATTAATTCTCGATGCATATAGATTGATATTGTGTGGGTTCTGCGAGCGGCATAGCCGTTTCTGTAGTGCCATTTGTATTTACTCAATACTGTATAATCAGCCTCGTCTATCAAAACAAAATAATCGCGATTCAAGGCAATATACCTAGCATATTCTGGTGCTTCAGGTGGATCATTTCTTAGGGCAAATTTAGCGCAGCCACATGAAATTGTCTTTCCTGTTTTTAGTTCCAATGCTCGCACAACGGTACTAGAACCGCACGAACAAGTACACACGTAATATTTATGCCTTCGTTTCGAATCTACTAACGAATCAACTTTTAAGTAACCAAACCGATCACCGGTATTAACCGAATTGACACCTTGACAGGGACATCCCTGGCCATTACGAAGATCGGATGTGCGCTTAGTGAATGGCTGGTTGCAAGCTATGCATGTGCCTGACCAGTAAGCGTGGCGATCTTTCGAGATCACTTTTTGGGTAACTTTCAGGGGGCCGAAACCTCGGCCGATCAAATCGACTGCACGAGGTTTCACGGCTAGGCATTGCCCGTATTGTAGGCACTAAACGTAGTACCTTGATCTATTCTGATCAGTTGACCTCTACTAAGAATTCCTTCTTTTCTTGCGCCGCCACCATTTCTATATGTGATGGTTAAAACAGCATCGGATGGTTTGCCTACGGCCATGCACACAACATCATTATAGGACAGCAACTGGATAGTAGTTGTAATAACTTTGCCATTAACCACAACATCATAGGTTTTTGGCTCAGTCGGTCTAGCACCAAAACCACCTGCTGCAATACGGTTATTGACCTTCTCATATTTGTCCAGAAGAACTTTCTCTGGATCAACACCCAAAGTAGACAGCAACAAAAATCCGTAGGTGATTGCATCGGCTACTTCTTCGGCCAATTCGTTTGTATCTAACTCATGATCGCCACGAAGAATTTTCTTTAGCTGATTACTAATCTCACCAGATTCCCCAGCTAAGGCTACAACATAGTACTTCCAATCGAACCGACGATCAGAATCATTCTTAACAGCACGATCTTTCGACATCCTGGCAAACTCATTAATTTCCATCTTTTGCCTTTCTATTTAAATACACAGCGAAAGCAGAACCTAAACCGTAGCCTAAAATAAATACTGGTGCATGCCACAAATCTTTTACAGTCTCAATAATCCCCGTTAGTTGTACAGTAGCACATAACATAGACCAAAGTGCAATTTTTAAACACTTTCTCTGCTCAGCCGCATAGACCCAATAGACGCATGCAGCCTCGTACACAAATCCGCAGACTAAAACAACTAGATATGAGACATCCACTAGATGTCTTTTACCTCGTCTGAATTATCTGGTTTAGGCAGATAGTTGATTTCGACTTTAGGCACAGGAAATCCAACCGATCCACCATCAATCGTAACCCACACCAAACCATCCTGCACGGTTATGAACTTACATGGGACTTGAACTCGGTGAGGATCATACTTCGATCTGGGTCCACCCTCATCTTCCCACTCGACAAAATCTTCTACAACCACTAAAACAACCTCGTCGCCTAGTGCAGGCAGAAGCCTGTTTACTGTAACCATCTCTAAGCCCCACTAAAATCGAACCGTCGAATAGGTTCTGGTTTCTTTTCCTTGGGAACGTACCATCTTGAAGTCAATTTGATCTCGGCCTCCACTGGAACTTCGCCTAGTGATACTGATTTTTCCATAATTGATTTCGTAGCACTTGCCACAATAGAAGAATAGCACTTTTTTACAGATAAATCCACTTCGTCATGTACCTGAGCTAGGAATCTAAAGGGTATACCTGTCATCTTGCGCCAATTCCACATATCAACCAGCGATTTATTAACTGCGTCTCCCACTGTTCCCTGCACAGGTGTGTTAAGCGCCTTTCGCATACGCTCACCACCACGCAATGGATACCACCCTAAGAAGTGCTTGCGCCCAGCAATAGTCTGAACCCATAGATTAGAGTACACCAGTGAATCAATCTTGGCATGGTGTTCAGCCATCTCGGGATACTTTTGAAAATAGCCCTGTTTTAATCTCTGTGCTTCTTCAAGCACATAGCCTTCCATAAGAGCGAAACGCCTTGCGGACATCGAATAAATAAATCCGAACGACACGTTTTTTGCTGGTTCTCTCTCGGGTATATCTAATGCGACTCTTAATTCTTCGTGCAAATCTCGTCCAAACTTAAAGGCATCAATCATACTTCGTACATTTGCTAAGAATGCATTTACGCGAAGTTCCATCTGAGAAAAGTCTGATTTCAGCCAATCACTATCTTCATCGTCTGGAATAAAACAGGCACGAATTTTTTTCCCAGCAGCAGACCGTTTGGGTATATTTTGAAGATTCATACCTTCACGTACAGACTTTTTTCCCTTTTTAGTCTTTTTGACTAAAGTGTTACCACCTGAACTTGACCAGCGACCCGTATCTGTGCCAATTGGATTAAACTCGGCGTGAATACGACCGTCTGGACTTTTAGCCGCTAGGGCAATCATCGGCTCGATGTACGTAGTCAGTAATTTTGATTTCTGACGGTATTCCTGAATCTTTCTAGCAACCTCGGCGCCTATGCTACTTCGCTTATTATCTCTGGCCATAAACTTCAAAATGTATGCGCCTGTCGAAGCATATCCAGACTTACCCTTATCGCGCATGTCTGCAAAAGGCGGGGCCATACCGAGTTTATCATACAACAGCGCAGATACCTGTTGTGGCGAGCCTGGATTAAATTTCTTTAGCCCATATTTGTCAGCAAGATCGATTAGCCAATTTAGCGCGCTATCACGATCTCTCTCAAACTCTATCTTTAGCTTTGCGAGTTCCACACGATCTACTTTGATACCTGTAAGGCGCATCTCGGTAGCCACTGCGGCTAATACCGGATAAATTTCAAGATAGAATGACCACATGTTTTGTTGCTTGAGCCGTTCTCTGGCCATCAAATACAATGACAGTGTAAACTCAGCATCCTGAGTGGTGTACTTATGGACCTGTTCTAAGTCATTCCAATCAACATCTTTAAATTCAATGACCTTGATCTTATATTCTTTCTTCGCTCGTGCCTTCAAACCTTTAGGAGACCATTTATAGGGCTCCAACAGATGCCACATAATACGGGCATCGTGATTATTATCATAAATGGGTAGCCCAAGGCTGGGTAAAAACGCCATATCGAACCACGACTTCCACCAAACTACCTGGGCACCACACTCGATCAGTGCCTGTAGACCTGCCGACCAGACCTTGATAGCGACATCGTCCTTGGGGATTGGCATCCACCAAGACGATCCAAGAACGGCTACGGCAACACCAGTTACTTTATCATTAATAGCATCGAGGCCTGTCGTCTCGAAGTCAAGCGCGACAAGACCATGAGTTTTAGCTTGAGCAGTAATTAACTCAAATGGGTTACTCATCGAAGTTGAACTTCCGAATTAGGACTGGCCGTTTAAACGTCTGTTCATCCTTAACCCGTTTTAGTGCATCAAGTAGTTTCGCTTCTGGTATACGCCGCGTACCTGGCTCCATCATCTCGTCAACAAGCCTACCACCTAGATACACTTCTATGTCTGAACTGGCACAGGTTACGATATCGACACAGGATTTCAAGACGATGGGAACCGAAAATTGAAAACGATCCTTAAACGTGCTACCCAGCACAGACGCAACTACAAAATCACTTGAAATTACGCTATTATTTCTGTAGAGTATTCTAATCTTTGCTTCAACATCCTTTGTAACAACAAATATGTACTCACACCAAAATTCCTTGTCCTCGGGGAAACCGATTCGATATACCTGAGTAGATTTTGGGGTCACATGCTGATGCTTACTAGCATACAACATGAATTCGCCGAGTTGATTAGGCATCAAAATTGAACTTTCGTCGATGTATTTTTGGGTCTACTTTGCAGAGCTTTGATTTTTCTGACACAGATTCTTCCTTGAGCATACCAAAAGGACTAAATATATTGAATTTGGGCTGATCAAAATAGCCTACGTCGCCACTTGTGAGGAAATCTATTTCTGGGGATCTTTGATTGGCTGCATTATTGATAGCTTGTGCCTGTTGCTGCTGCAACATCGCTCTTCGCTGTTCTTCCTGTCTAGCAATATCTGTGGCTTGCGCCTGCATTAGCCGTCTGTACTGCTGGTCTAAATCATCAAATATAGCTTTCTTTTTGGCCTCGGTCTTATTATCAGGCCCTGCTACGGCATCATACAACAGATCCTGTTCAACCTCTAAAGCATATTTATTTCCGCGCTGGCTACGCTTAGGCAGTGATGCAAAGATATTATCTACTATCTGTTGTTTTGGCACAATCAGTCCTGCTTAATCTTCCGAAATATAAGAAAATAAGAGTGGTTTTTTCTGGCATGAACCTGTTTTAACATTCTACTGACCCCTGGCTTATTTGAACGTACTAAAACGAACAAATCTTTCGCATAAAAACCCATAATGGCGTAGGCATTAATTATTTCGACATGAGTTAGAAATTGCTTACCGCCACACACCTCATCTTGGCACTTAACAATTAGCAGGCCGTTATTTCTGAGAACCCTATGTGCTTCCTTACCGCCGCTCAAATATAAATCCAGTGTTACCTCGTGCCAGGCTAATGTCGAACCTCGTTTTGGTGCAACTGTACCACCGCCATAAGCGGCTCTGAATTCTGAGTGCGTGCCTTGTCCAGCAGAACTCTTAGCATCACGCGCCATACCACCTAAATAAGGCGGGTCTAAGATGACACAATCAATACTATTAGATTCGTAGGGTAATCGCTTAAAATCAGCGCCTGTTTGAATATCTGTGGCCTTTAGTTGATAAACACCATTTTGCACTAACTTCCAAAATGTTCCTCTGCCATAAGTAACATCTGCTACAATCGAGCCTGCTGGCACGTGCAGCATTAAAATACGTGCAAATAATTCTGCATTAGCACCGACCCTAGCACTGTGTATCAAGTTGGTAGTAGCGACTCCACTAGGTGATTTACGCGCCATGCGGGCTCGCTAGCGCTTCTAGAATATTATTCTTAACATTATCAATGTCACGAAGTAGGCTATCTACATCAGGCCCTCTGACTACTTGCATTAATTTCTTCTCAAACAACCTAGACAGTAGTTCTGCTAGACTCGAATAGAACCACGATCTGCCTCCGAGATTGATCATCCAGGTGTCGCCGCTGGTTGTAATGCCATAGCCGTCGGAAAATTCCAAGAAAACTATGTCCTGTGGACGACCCTTTGTTTTTGGACCTGTGACTGCTGGACTGAATACATTTAACCCAGAGGCTTTTTCTGCTATTTGTTTTTTACTTGTACTAACACAGGCTGTAATTTCCAGTAAACCATCTCGATCAATCGGCTTTTTGACTTTCATATTGAGCACTAATGCTAGCAATTGCGAGATGTCGTCAGTGTATACAGTGCTCGTATTGTGCTGTGCCGACCAAGTTGAGCCCGTCGTATAAACACTCAGGTCTTTTGACAGGCTGAGTATCAACCTATCCTGCGGACGGCCGCGAGACTTTTTAGTAGCTTGCATATAGGCCCTTTCTACAAACATCCCCACTGTTCAGCCATCGCTTTTGCTATACCTACGAATGTTCTGCTTCTTATTCTAGCACGGTCTTTTGCTGGCAAATTAATGGTTTCTACATGCCATACAGGATCTCGTCTACCGTCTGCATAGATATAATATTGAGGTTCTACAATATTAGTCGGTTTTAACAGCGGCAAACCCTTTAGCCACATGCCTGTTTTTTTTGAGTGTGGCTCACCAAACTGGTAAGGTTGTATATATTGATCCGGTTTCCGCCAGACCGTGCTCATTATTCCTACTGGATTTTCGACTGCTATCTTATTACACTCAGCGCTTGCAATAGCTAAAAAGAAATTAATAGCATCTTGCCTTTGCTTCGGTCTATCTGGAAATCTGCTAGCAAATTCTGGCTTCATCCACTTGTTACCTGTTATGCACAAATAAGTACACGGAGGGTGTGCTATAATTAAATCCCACTTGTTATTTAGCAAACTCAAAACATCACACTGCATATGCCATTCTGGATGACCACCGCTACAAGGCACTAGATCACAAGAAAAAGCTTCGTGACCTAGTGCTCGAAATTCAGATGTTACTACCTGAGATTCTTCACAAGCAACAAGTACTCTCATATCAACCTAAACACCTTCAAGGCAACCAGAATACCTACGGCTGCGGCTAGAAAACTGGTTATAGTACGAATCAATTCGAGCTTATGGTTGTGCTTATCGACCCAAAGCTCCAACCAATCTCGCTTGCCAAAATCATCACCAGAGATCGACATATTGGGCCTCTTGTGGCACTTCTTGAACAAGTTCTACTTCGGCCACAGCTTGCTTAACTTCAATTTCAGCCCTGGAAAAATAATCCACAATGAACCTATGGCAATCTTCGTTTGTTTTGCATTTATTGGCAAAATCGATCATAGCCTGGAAGCGGGATAGGTCCAAAGCTTTTTTCTTGGCTAACTCAGCTTCATTAATCTCAAACTCGCGCTTGATCACCTTTGTACAGCCTGTACGACGCTCGGTCAAGCATTCAATTACCTTGCATCCCGCAAGTGTCTTCAGGTGCTTATCTATAGTAGGCGGACTAAACCCTACATGCTCAGCTAAGGCTTCCGCGTGGATACCTATGTACCCGTTTTCATTAATGACTCCCCAGTCACGGAGCCAGTCAAATACTTTGTATATATTCTGTAATGCCTTGTCTCCACCTGGAATACCAGCCGTGTGAGCATCTTTCAAGATTTTTATCTGTTTGGGCTGTGGTGGCTCTTTCCAGCACTGAATTAGATCATACCTACGTAGTATAGCACGACAGGTGCTCACTGTCAAGGCTTTAAATTTATTTCCAAATGTTGCTTGTGAAACTTCTTCAGCAGTATCTCGAATAATAACATCCTTGTGTTTGTTGTAATGTTCGAACACGGCTTTAAGTTGCTTTACACTCGGATTACTGGTGTCAATGAGCCACATAGGGGTTTTCAGATAGTCAGGTGAAAGGCACAACATACACAGAGAAGGCTGTCCGTCTCTTCCTGAACGGCCCGCTTCCTGCGTAAATCCTTCAAACGTCGATGGTAACGATGAATGGATCACATACCGAACATCTGGATAGTTAACTCCCAAACCAAATGCATTGGTAGCTACCATGGTAGTGATCAAGCCAGTTTCAAACTTATTCTGATTTTCTTCTCGCAACTTCTGTGGCATCTGACCGTGATAAATACCAGCATAGACACCAGATATATGCTTTATATTATCATAGATTTCAATGACTTTATTGACTGTATCAGCATAGATTATGCCTCGCCCCTTTGGAGCCCTCTGCATGTAATCGATAATATTTTTATGTGAATTGCCACGTTGGATCACATAATTTAGATTTGGTCGATCCGGGGACAATACAAAAGTGGCTTTAAACTTTATGGCAAGCGATCTCTCGATGTCCTTGATCGTAAGAGCATTAGCAGTTGCTGTCGTTGCAACAACAACCTTAGGCTTAATCTTCCTAATTGCCTCGCCAATTCGCGAATAAGCTGGACGGAAATCATCTTGCCATTCAGACATTACGTGGATTTCGTCCAGGAACAAAATGGCGATAGGCAAACTTTGAATAAGGCCAATAAAGTCTGGCTTGGCTAATCGCTCAGGAGCGCAGTAAATAAACTTGTACTTGCCTTGGCGTACTCGATCTTGAATGATTTGCTGCTGCTTAGTGCCTAGAGAAGAATTTAGACAACAGGCGCCAATTCCAAGTTTATTCAGCCCATCTACCTGGTCCTTCATCAACGCAATCAGGGGAGAAAGTACCAAGGTAACGCCATAACACATAGTACCTGGTAGTTGAGCTATTAAAGACTTGCCGTAACCAGTAGGCATTACTGCAAGGGTGTCTTTACCGTCGAGTACAGCCTGAATAGCGCTTTGCTGCTCCTGCTTAAGCTCTTTGATCTTGAATCTTATGAGCGCTTGATCTAGGGTCAAAACGCTGTAACAATCTATTTCTGGCTCATTAAATTCGATCATCTGTATCCTCGGACAGGATTATGTCGCTCAGAAAACTAGCTATACGATTTGATCCAGCAATCATTTCAATATTTTGTCCAAAATCAATTACGTCCAAGGCTTCCTGTGTAAACTTCAAAACTCTATGCTTACCTTGGCCCAGAGAAATTCTGTCTTTAACACATATACCTAGCTGTTCCACTAACTGAACAAACTCTTTCTCCAGTCTGAATTGATTAGTCCATCGCTTGGAAGCTGCTAAGTCTGTGAGGACTTGAAACTGAAAAGCAACTTCGTAGGCGCCGTTAAACCTACGGTAGAAAAAAGCATACTGTTCAGCCTTATACCAAGTATCATCTTCCCATGGGGCTTCCTTTGCTAACTGAAATAAGCTCGTCCTAAAATTGCGACCGTCGGATGTGTGAGGTATTGACTGATTGAAGGCCGATCTGAACATCACTAGAATGTCTTCTTTAGCACGTGTAGGCAATTCTTTGGGATCAATCTCTGTCAATGTAGGTAGTTGATCATATATTGCTGTAAAAACAGACGGAGCGGCCTTTTGATACAAACTTATAGCCTGTGAATGATCACACTTAGACTCTCTGCCATCCTTGGTGAATGTTCTACTTTCACGAGACTTATCACGGATAGCATCGTAGATTAAATCATCTCCTTGACGTGTTGATTCAGTAAGTTCGACTACCCGTCGCTGAGCCAATGAGTAAAAGCCGCGTTCACCCACGTCGCGATACAACGGTAAAAATTTTTCTTCTGCCCACTCTCTAATAATACCGGAAATAGGCGCGGGGGGCGGTTCAATACCTACAAACTGACAAAACTCACGATAACGAGGGTTACTTTCCTGGCCTTCTCGATTTTCGTTAGAATATTTTACTGCCATCCATACCTTGAATAAATGAACTGAGCGCTTGTTCTCAGTTTCGTGAAAATCCTGAGCAAACATGCCATCACGATAAATAACCAGCGACGGATCACCCTCTTTGCCATCTTTATGAAACGGGCAGGGGACTTTGTAATATGCTGTATACTCAACTGTAGTGTCTGGATTAAACAATGAAAGCATCTTATCGACTACTTCACCCGTTTTAGCATTATCACGTAAGGCGCCCTCTGGTATTTTATAATCTTGCAACCAACTCCAAAGCCTATTGCTAGGGCCGTTTCCAAAAATGCCAATCAAAAAGGCTTTCTTAGGCTCGCGAGCAGAACCGTCATCATTCCACTTCTGATTGATTGTATTAGGCAACCGAAACATTCTGGCTGAATCCCAGGCTGTCGGATCGACAACCTCATAGCCTACTTGATTTTTAACTAGTATAGCCTCTATTTCTCTGCACTTGGACTTATAGGCATAGCGTAAGGTATTAAACAGACTCGGGTCAGAAAAAATAGAAACCCTAAAAAGCATCTGAATACCGTTGCCAGTCCACACGTAAATTCGCTGGCCATCCGTAGGCATGACTTCTTCAATAAATGACATAAAATTATCCAGGCCCCAAATACCTATGTCAACTTTATCAATATCGAATGCAATCCACTCCTGGAAGGCAAAATCTTCCCCACTGGTTTTACCTTTGCGCCCACGGGATTCAAAAAAGGAACTGCGGACAGATGCTATAGAATAAAACCTATTTTCTTTACCCACCCATGTTCCATCCTGCATAGTGAACAAATCAACTAATGATTTTTCAGGCATCGATCCTTTACAAGTTACGCTCAGCTTACGTTTGCCAACTGCGGGCGCTCGACCATAGGGGGCCATCTCAAACAGTGCATGCCTCAGGCCTGTTCCTAAATTAGTATCCTGTCGTTCCATTTAGCCTTCTTTTCTGTATTTGTGATTTGCCTATATAAGAGTAATCCCCTATATAAACAATTAATATTCTGTATTAATAGTATTAATGCGATTCATTTATCGTATACATTAATTCCCTATAAGGGATTGATATATAGGGAAGTTTTACTAATATAGGTAAATAGGTATATATGTAGGAGTTGTGTCAGAAATCGAGGTTTTGACGTGGCCATATAAAAAGAATTAATAAGACTATTTGTTCGCTGTTCTATTAATTGGTTATTAATTGGTTTATTAATCAATTTTGGTCTATTTTCACCTGAGGTGGTCCGTGATCCATTAATTCCACATACCGGACCACCTGATAGTTTGTTAGCTATGTGCATATTAATTCATTCCTTTGGACCACCACTTATTAATTCAAAATCACTGGCCACGTACATGCTATACAAAACACGTACGTGGCCAGGTTCGTTACTTACAGTCTTACCACAACTTCTTAGCAGATGCCGTGACAGGCACAGCAGAAGCCGCTACAGCACTTTGTACAGGCGCGGCCTGAGGGGTCGTAGGTAAGCTTCCGCCATTTGCTGATAGGACTTCTAGGTATTTTTCATAGGGGTAAATGTTCTTATCCTGGTTGCAAGAAATAGGGTTACCTGTAGACTTGGATGTATAACTGCCAGGAGCGACGTCTGCAATACCCCTACGTCCCTTCCAATCAGCCGAGTCAACATTCTGCCCAGATACGTTGATACCTACCAAGAATCGCTTTACCAAGCCAGCAATGTTGGCTTCATCCGAGATGCGCTTCCTTAGAGTGGCAGGCGCTCCAACGAGCGGGGCTGCCTTTTTGGTAGCTGTGTCTACTTTGTGGGTGAATGTTAGTTCGGCATGAATTAGTGGTTCACCATCTTTGGTAAAGTTGGAATCGTCTACAGATGTAACTTCGAAAATATAGACACCCTGTTCTAACACTCTCCATTGCTGCTGATCTGGAACTGCGTCGAAATTTGTTTTCAATTTTGCCATTTCGGTTACCTTTCCTTCTCTGATAGATTTGTCTGTACAAACTAGTCTGTCATTTCTGATGCAATAAATTTCTCCATCCCAAGGGACACGATGAATGCATAAAGGGTTATTAGCTGTGCGCTCACGAATACCTGCCGGGCATTCGCCACACGGACCTGCTACAGGGCCAAGTCGTTTTCTAGTTAGTGGGTTTGACATTTAGATAATTTGAGGAATGACATCTTCGGCAAGAGCATAGTATTCTACAATATGCGTCATGTTACAAGCAAGGGTTTCAGCCACGTGCATTTCTAATAATATTTTTTCAGCCACAAGATTTTTTATGGCTAATGCTATATTTTCACACGGATCTTTTCGTGTGATTTTCCTAAGGTTATCTCCAGATAATACCTGTCCTTTCAGTTCATTTAATATTCGAGTTCTGATAGGTGGTAATCCAAGTCTATATGTATATTCCTTACGAAATTCAGCTAATTGCATAATTTCCTCTACTAGGCAGTTGTTGGAGCCAGCATGCTGTTTTCAACCAGCCCTTGGTAGGTAATCCATTCAGATTCTGTCATTTGGTCCAAAGGCTTCCCTAATGCTGTACCCGTGGCTTGCGCAGATAGTTTCTTCAGAGTATCCATGATCACGCCTTTTGCAAATTTATCTTGCGTCCACAGCACACGGTCGCTGACCGCTCTAGCTACTGGCACAGGAACGACCGCCTGTTCTGCTGGCACCTCTTGTACCAGATTATTTATAACTGTGGTCAGGTGACCAAGTGTTTCAGTCAACTGCTCGACTGTCAGCTTGGTAACATCGTCAGTAGAATAGTGGCTTGTTAGAGATTCTCTGAGTGCCGCCTTGTCCTCGATTTTGGCTGCTAATTCCCAAAAGCTAGTTTCTAATGCCTCTCGTGAACTATCAGTCGGCGCAGTCTCAGGCTGTGTATAAGCGCCAATACCCTGTTCAATATCTTCAGTAGTCACGAAGTCAAGAGTACCAACATTTGCGTTTTTAAGTAAGTTGGCAACTAAGGCAGTTTGGTCATCTGATGATAATGTTTGAAGTTTGGCCAGTGCTTCTTTACGCTTTTTTGTATTGCGGATTTTTTTAGCATCATTATCCGCGTCCTTAGTTGATAAATTTTCACTCGTTCCAACAGTAGACACTACTGTTGAATCCTTCTCAGTGATGTCTGTGACAACAATATCTTCGTTGCCAATATTGTCGTCACCGTTGATAATTATTAAATCGGGATAAGCATTTTCTAGCGCCCGACGAATGGAGTGAGTTTCAGCCGTTTCTAATACCTTGTCTCGAATTTTGTCACTGTTGGACTCATTCAAACCAGCGCCTTTGGCCATAGGACCGTAAATAGCCCCCGTGACCGTTTTAGACTCTGATTTGGCATATCCAGTTCGAATGTGCCCTTCCTGAGTTTCAACAGTAGTTTTGACCACCCAACGGTTTAAGCTCATATCACAGAATTGTTCCACGAGTTCTGTGACGATTCGCTTTGCCCCGCGCTTCTGTGCTTTGGATATATATCCCTTCTTGGTAACATAGAATCGATTATACATGATTCCACATTCGCCTTCTTCAGGCTTCAAGTCCATGCTTTGAGCAATCTTGTAAGCTTCACTGCCGGGTTTAATGGGTACTAGGTCGTAAGCCATTTATTGTCCCTTCACTAGTTGGATCTCGTGTGGGTAGAAAAATTCATAGTTAGTTGTGGGTGTTTTTCGTTTGCTAGATCGAATTTTAGCACCAGGAATGCTGACATTAAAAACACCGTCTACATAGATTGTTCGATTCTTCCAGTAATTTTGTAGGTGTGGCTTTACTTTTTTGGTGAGTCTTACCTTGCTACCCGGTTCAAGACGTAGTAGTTCTCGTGTTCTCATGAATTAGTCCTTTATTAGTGAGATTTCACGCGGGAAGCAAAAGCAATAGCTTGTGCTATTGCACACTTGCTTGCTTGTTCTTAAACAAGCTCCACCAGGGCCTGTTACATGCACATATAAGTCTCTGTTAGCCCAAAATTTCAAATAAGGCACGGTCATTAGTTTTTTGCCAGTGAGTCTGACTTTTGTACCCGGCTTTAGTCGATGCGTATCGCGTGTTCTCATAGCTTAGTCCTTTACCAGGGAGATTTCTTTTGCACGTAAATATACATACTTAGTAGTGTTTCTTACACGTTTACTAGATCGAAAACATTCCCAGTTTGAACCACCTAGGCCGTGTGGATATACAGTTTTTCCGTTCCACGACAAATCCCTAATAATTCCTAGCCAGGGTAGCAGTTTGACTTTTAGTTTTGTTCCGTGCTTTAGTCGATGCATATCGCGTGCTCTCACGGACTATTTCTCCACTAGTGATATTTCTTTTGCACTGAAAGGTTCAATCCTTATAGACGCAGTTAATTTTTTATTCAATCTTAAATCAAACCAGCCAGGTACATTGCCAATCCACGATTGTTGCTGTTTGTGGAAGTAGACAGGTCTCTTAGTCCAAATCCTTAAGTAAGGTGCATCCTCCAGGCATCTTTTGGTTAATGTGACTTTAACTTTTGTGCCAGGCTCCAGTTTTTTCAGATCGCGTGTTCTCATAGATTAGTCCTTTACCAGGGAGAGTTCCTTTGGATAGAAATGTTCATAAATGGTACTACCCGTAACTTTCTTGCTGGATCTAGTCTTGAATGTAGTCCAGCCAGAGTATGCTAGAGCATTAGCAGCCAAATAAACGATTTTGTTATGCCAGTCACCAAGTCCAGCATCAGGCTCGGCTTTTGATAACTTCACTCGAAGTTTTGTTCCTAGCTTCAACTTATACAGATCGCGCAGCCTCATTTTTCACCTCACCAGAGTTCAGACATTTTACTATTGTTCCCTGAGATAATTTCTACTTGTACTGCTAATCCCTCCGCTTCTGTAGGTGCATGACAATGATTCCACAAATCACACTTTTTTCCAAAATCAAAGCAGTGACTGAAATCGCGTGGCCAAATGCTAGTTTGGTGATTCCAGTAGATATTCTGAAAGTATTCTTTAATCATAGATTCAACGAGAGGCATATCGGCAGGATTGTGAGGTAACACTGGAGTACGGTCGAACTTAGGCGTTTTATTCAGAATGAAGAAATCATACATCGTACCTCGCGGCGGGCGGCCGTGTATCTGTTCAAATGCCCAGCTATATAGCCTGGTTTGAAAGGAGGTTTGGTAGTCTTCAATATCTTTCTTGCTCAGCGATTTACCCGCCGTTTTGTAATCCACAATTACATCATCCTGTGTTACCAAGTCGATTTTGAGCGCAATAACATCCAAGCCATCAACTTTGACTCGTTCATACTTTTCAACATAGGGTTCACCCCACTGTAGTAGTGGGACGTGTGGCTCACAGGAGATGAAGTAGCTTTGCAGCGCCCAAGTAGCATAATCAACCCATACTTTTAGATCATTGCGCGGTGCCCTATCTGCCCATGTGCATGTCTTGAAATTATCCTCATTTTTGTCGATGTAGTCAGCGAATGCCTTGATAGGATCTTCGCCTTTGGCACCAGCCTCCATAGCTTTGTGAATAGAGTCTCCGCAAAGCATGTAAGCGTGCTTCTTTTCAGCAATTTTGTCCACGTGGCGCAGTTTGTAACGCTTGGGACAACCGTAGACGTCAATTTTCGATACTGAGAGATCCATTAACTGTTTCTTTCGCTATTGAATAGTGTATTTATATCAGTAATGAGACCACCCACAGTCATTATTATAAAAAATACCCAGGCCACGAGCCAATTATCTGGTCCACTTTGTGGTATGAGTATGCATCCAAGAATGACACCCAGCATGCTTCTTGGGAGCAAAAGCCACCAAAAGAATCCAAGTATAAAAATCATAATCGAGCCTAGTATATTTGCAATTTTATCCATGTGTCTCCATTTGGGTCAAAATGCTCGTCTCTCCGAGTCGTCAAGTCTAGTTCCACAGGTGGCTTTCCCTCACCAAAGTTCAATTTTCAGCCTAAGAAATTTCCCCTCGATCCCGCTGTTTTCTAGCCTATTGGCGTCGTCTAATCCATAGGCTACTAAGCAAGACGGAGCACCACTGTTTGTTTCCCCGCGCATACCGTTGTTATGATAGAAGTACAGCCTGTTATATATAAATAATATGGCAGTAGCTTTGTCCCATATCCACTGTTGAAACATTTTTGTTTCTGTTCGTGCAAAGATTAGGCACGTCCCGTGATTATGATCAGATAGTTTTTGTAGCCAGGTGCCTGTGTTCGTTCCGTAGGGCGGATTCATCCACACTCGGCCTAACCACGGTAAATTTAAGCCATCTTGGTCTGGTAATGAGTAATGATTTAGCATGCCTACCGGGTTAAGACCCCTACCCACCGTATCTAGTGTCATCCCACTTCACCTAAAGTCGGGTGAGTCCAAGTGCCCTTATACAGACCATCGTAACTCGGCCCTTCGACCTGCATCCCTATGCCTAGCACTGAGTTAAACGCCGACATCGGATAAAAACGTCGATTGAACCGGAACACAAACTCATTGAGGTAGGCTGGAAGGTGCTTTGGACTCACTCCGTGAAATGTCCCAAGTAGCCAGGCTTTCAGGTTCGAGAATACGATGTGAATCATGGGCAAATACTTGTCCAGCTTCACCGGATCGCCATCCATAGTGATTTGACGGTGCTTGTAGCCCATTTCTGTCAGGTGGTCATAACCCTGGCTCCCGTCGGTCGTTATTTTGGTGCCAGGTAATATGTTCTCAAGAACGAACTGATCCAAGACTTCCTGCCAAGCCGCCGGAACGACCTGGAGCCGCACACGCCCCGCATAGGTGTCACCGTTGCTATCGGCACGTATTTCAACAGCGCCCACTACGGTGACGCCTTCGTGCCGTCCCTTACCCTTGCGCACACGTCCACCGATAAAGGTTTCGTCTATCTGAACTGACCATTCGCCGCCGATCATTTCACGGTCAGGACGAACCATAGCGGCCCGCAACTTCTGAAGCATCATGTATGCGGTTTCATGGCACTTAATTCCAAGCTGTCTGGCGAATTGCACCGCTGACATACCCGGAGTCTCCGATGTAACTAAGTACGCGCCCCAGAACCACTTGAGAAGGGAAACCTTCGTGCGATGCATGATCGTTCCAGCGGTCAAAGATACGTCTTTATGACATGAAGGGCACCTAAGCAAAGTAGGACGTTTATCCATGTACCAAGGGTCTCCTGTGAAGCCACAGAATGGACACGTAAAGCCTTCGGGCCAACGGAGTTGAAACAGATAGTCAAGACATGCAGAATCATCAGGAAACATGCCTTGAAACTCAAGAATTGAAGAAGGATAAATCGGAGATTTAGTCATTTTTACTCGGAGGAATAAACAAGGAGCCTATAACTGCGGTCATTAATACGCCAATAACCTCTTTTGATAGAACATTCGCAGTAGCAAATACATAAAGCACGGCCAAGGACGCACCGGCTAATGCGAATCGACCCAACATGAACGACAGTGTGATTCTGTACCACTTGGTGGTCTTATCCTTATCGTGGTCTAGTTGTCTTGTTGTTTTGTCTCTGTCATGTTCTAGCCGAGCATTTTCTACCGACTTTGTGTGATCTAGTCTCTCTTTTTCGAGCGCCAAGCGTTCTCCTGCACGTTCATTCCACGCATGTGTCATATCACCGGCAATTTTCTCGGCCGTGACCAAAAAGTCTTTATTAGTAAACACAGTTAAAGCCACTTCGGGCCAGTCTACTTTGTCGGATTGCTGCGGTTCCGATACCGCCTGCGGAGCAGGCAAATGAGTATTTTGACCCTTGTTTTCCATGGCGCACTCGTCCTCCTAAAAATGGTAGGAAGGACATACTACCCATAGTAGTAAGGGGCGTCAACCCGGTAGGCATGTGATTTAGTGCTGTAGACCACGGTCTCGGCTCCGCACAAGCACATGGGTCTAGATCAAATGTCCCCAGTTTTTTGATCAAGTCTGGTGGCGTTAACCACTCGTTTTTTAGTCCATTGGATGCTCTGGAGTGTCCACCCATGCCCGCAATAGCATTTGAAGGTTTGATCCAGTCTTTAGGCACTAGTATTTACACCGAGTTGCACTAAATATTCACGTATGCGTTTCAAATCATCTACAATATCAATTTTCACAGTCGGCACTCTTAAAGCGTGACCTGGATGGTAGGTACTTGTATAGTTAACTTGGTGTTTAGTCAGTAAGTCTCCTCGACACTTTGCAAAAGTGCAGTCTGTAAAAATAGAATTGAACGCTAGTTCGCCGAGAATAATTACTAGCCTTGGTTTAATGGACTCGATCTGCTGATAGAAATAAGGTAAGCATGCACCAATTTCTTTTTTCTTCGGTTTACGGTCCTTAGGAGCCCGGCATTTGACTGCCTGAGTAATAAATACATCTTCAGAGCACAGTCCCAGGAAGTCTAAGTAACTGTCAAACAGGGCACCTTGGTCGCCTGACATAGGGACACCTGAGTTGTCGTCAGCAGGCTTCGGTGCATCAGAAACAAAAAACACTTTAGCATTTTGTGGTCCACAGCCTGGCACATAATTTTTCTTCGAATTACATAGTGAGCATTTGGCACATAGTCTGATTTTTTGATCGATGTCAGCTAGGAGCATTGATATTATTCTTTGCTGATTTTCGTATATGCGTATCCTTATCAGTGCTCAGTGCAGCCAGTACCTTCGCAGGCGTGTTAGGATTCCCTGCAACCTGGTACCGCACGCTAACATCCTGATCAGTGCTCAGTACAGCCAGTACCTTCGCAGGCGTGTTAGGATTCCCTGCAACCTGGTACCGCACGCTAACATTCTGATCAGCGCTCAGCGCAGCCAGCGTCTCACTAGGCGTGTTAGGATTCCGTGCAACCCAGTACCGCACAAGGTCATTCTGATCAGCGCTCAGCGCAGCCAGCGTCTCACTAGGCGTGTTAGGATTCCGTGCAACCCAGTACCGCACAAGGTCATTCTGATCAGCGCTCAGCGCAGCCAGCGTCTCACTAGGCGTGTTAGGATTCTTTGCAACACCCCGTCGCACACCAGCATTCTGATCAGCGCTCAGCGCAGCCAGCGTCTCACTAGGCGTGTTAGGATTCCGTGCAACCCAGTACCGCACAAGGTCATTCTGATCAGCGCTCAGCGCAGCCAGCGTC